>X287_Common_Brushtail__coassemble_8_pt1 | contig 51280 bp, 46 predicted proteins | sample X287_Common_Brushtail__metabat2_low_PE_009 | metagenome-assembled genome bin X287_Common_Brushtail
GCAATCCGCTGACACACTGTATACTTAGAGGCGCGCTGAATAAGCACGGTCAGTCCATATCAAATTATCACTATGAGGACTTACGTCTTCTAGCAAATGCTTATGACAAATTCAATCTGACAAATCCGGCATGCATCGTAGATGCAAACCATAACAATTCCGGAAAGAGATTTGAAGAGCAGCCTCGTATCGTAAAAGAGGTCATACACAGCAGGAGCTGCGATGCAGATATATGTAAGCTCGTAAAGGGTGTCATGGTAGAAAGCTATATAGAGGATGGCAACCAGCCTATAGACGGCGGCTGCTATGGCAAATCCATCACAGATGCCTGCCTCGGCTGGGATAAGACAGAAGCCCTGCTCAAGGAAGCAGCCGACTTACTGTAATCCCTCATAAATGAACATAAATAAACAGCCTGTTACGAAATCCGCAACAGGCTGTTTATTTATTAATTTATAAATCTTTACAAGAACTCGAAATCTGCATCCTCATCGCCATCACCTATAAGTGCATGACCGCGCTTATGTCCGCCCTCTTCGATCTCGTCAAATGTCAGCTCTTCGATCTCATCCTCTTCGTCCTTGATGGAAGTCTTGCCGGCAAATGCCTGTGGCTTCTCCTCTTCCTTGGTCTCTGTTCTAGGTGTCATCTTGAGCTTTACAGGCTCCTCTGTGGTCTTTGACTTCATCCTGAGCTTTGTGATAGGATCTGCTTCTACATTTATGCTTTCCTTCTCAGAAGCATCTGCTTCAGAAGCTGTATCTGTAGCAGTCTCAGTAGCAGTAGAGCCGCCTGACTTTGCAGCCTTCAGCTCCTCCATCTCAGCACGAAGCTTTGCAAGCTCATTCTTTGCATTTGCAAGGACATCATTTGCCTTCTTCTTTGCGTCATTAATTATCTTATTTGCCTCTGCATTTGAAGCATTCTGTTCCTTCTTTGCACCAGGTGCTGCCTGCTCGAGCTGCTTTTCCAGTTCATAAATCTTTACGGCACTTTCGTTATTTGCCTTCTCAGCCTTCTCAAGCTTTGCCTTTAATTCACTTATCTGTTTATCAAGCTCTCCGACAGCCTCAGCGGTCTGTCTTCTAAAGCTCAAAACATCGTCCTTGTTATATCCGAAAAGACCCTTTTTGAAAACCTTGCTCTCGATCTGTTCCTGTGTCATAACATAATTCTCCTTCTCGTAATATTTATAGTACTCGCCGTACATTCATAACCTGCCAGCCATCCTTAATGCAGTTTATGCAAAATCTACCTTACATTATATTAACAATCTTGAATTTTTTCAAGGAATAATGCATATAAATTTATTTTTTTATTATTTTTTTATGATATTGCCAGGGCAAACATCATCTTTCTGACATGCTGATAGCCTCTACAGCCACACTTCCGCCCCTGACCACCTCTATACGATTCGGGAAGCTCTCCTTAAAGAGTCTGATAGCGTTGTCATTTCTGACATCAGTCTGCACGCACTCTACCAGCACGCTGTTTTTGTCATAATCCGAAATCTTATAATCAAAGGCATTTGCTATCCTGAAGACCTCGTCCTTGTCCTCGTTCGAGCAGCTCGTAACCTTGATAAAGAGTATCTCCTTCTTATGTATCGGTATGTCAGAGTAATCTACTACCTTGATTACCTCAACGCTTCTGTTCAGCTGCTTCTTTACCTGCTCGAAGGTTCTGTCATCAGAGGTAAAGCTAATCGTCATACGCGATACAGTATTATCCTCTGTCTCGCCGACAGTTATACTGTCTATATTATAGGATTTACTGGAAAATAATCCCGATATCCTGGCCAGTACACCTATTTCATTTTCTACATAAAGGCATATCCATCTCTTCTTCATCATATATTCCTCCAATCCTTAACCAAATATCATATCGTCGAGTGACTTGCCACCCGGAACCATAGGATAAACATTTGCAGTTTCATCTATTATAAATTCTATAATGGTCGGACCATATTTGTTTGCCTTTGCCTTCTCAAATGCTGCCCTTACCTCTGACTGATCGGTTACACGTATACCGACTGCATCATAGCTTTCTGCAAGGCTTACGAAATCAGGAACATATTTCGGCGGTTCGGTTCCAAGCGCCGCCTGACGCTCTGCGCTTCTGGTATATCCGAGATATGTGCTCGAATATCTCTTGTCAAAGAATAGCTCCTGCCACTGACGTACATTTCCTAGGTAGCTGTTATTAAATATACAGAGTGTGACAGGTATCTCGCGTGTTACCGCAGTAGCCATCTCCTGTATATTCATCTGCACACCGCCGTCGCCCGAGATGCAGATTACATCCTTATCAGGATTTCCGATTTTTGCGCCTATGGCAGCCGGAAGTCCGTAGCCCATCGTGCCGAGACCTCCAGAGGTTACGAGCTGTTTATTTTCTGTTACCTCCATATACTGTGTGGTCCACAGCTGGTTCTGTCCTACGTCCGTGGTTATAATCAGATTATCATACATCTCATTTATGGTTCTTATGATGTATTCTGGTGTTACGCCCTGATATTTGTCACTCATATGTATAGGCTTGTCTTCCTTCACGGACATGATTTCATCTACCCAGCCCTTTATATCCAGAGGCTTCGCATACTTTAACATCTTTGTCAGGGCTACCTTTGCATCTGCAACGATAGGTATGTCTACTTTGATATTTCTGGATATCGAGGCCGCATCTATATCTATATGTATGATCTTTGCATTCTTTGCAAATGTATCTATCGTACCGGTTATACGGTCATTAAATCTGGTTCCGATGGAAAGTAATACATCGCATTCCATAATCGCCTTGTTGCTGGCAGCATTTCCATGCATGCCGATATTGCCTACATACAAAGGATGTGTCGTAGGTATCGCTCCCTTACCCATGATAGTCGTCACAACCGGTATGCCGGTCAGCTCGCAAAGCTCCTGCATCTCAGCTCTGGCATGTGCGATATTTACGCCTCCGCCTATGAGAAATACCGGCTTCTTTGCATTTGAAAGCTCTGAGAGCGCTTTCTTTATCTGGCCTGAATGTGCTCCTTCATTTGGCTTATATCCTCTGATATTTACCTCGGTCGGATATTCATCTGAGCCGAGCGCCAGCTGTACATCCTTTGGTATATCTACTACTACAGGACCCGGTTTTCCGGTTCTGGCTATATAAAATGCATTTTTGATAATCCTAGCGAGATCCTCTCTCTTTCTGACCGTAACAGCATACTTGCAAATGCTTCTGGTTATACCTACGATATCGACCTCCTGGAATGCATCATTTCCGATAAGATTTGTAGGTACCTGTCCGGTAAAGCAAACAAGCGGTACGGAATCAAAATTTGCCGTTGCGATTCCTGTGACCAGATTTGTAGCGCCGGGACCTGATGTGACCAGACATACTCCTACCTTTCCGGTGGAACGTGCATATCCGTCTGCTGCATGCACGAGTGCCTGCTCATGTCTTGGAAGGATCATATTTATTCCTTCCGCATCATATAATGCATCAAATAAGTCTATCGCCGTACCACCCGGGTAAGCAAACAGAGTGTCAACGCCTTCCTCCTGTAATGCCTTTACGAACATCTGCGCACCTTTAATCTCCATGTTTTTATTCCTCCTTTTCAACAAAAAAACCTAAGCACAAATATGCTTAGGACGACATAACCGCGGTACCACCTAAATTCAGTAAAAACGGCTTCTCTGTAAGCCGGTCTTACATGTACTCCTCCTTGTCACTGCATTTCCTATATTTTTTTGAATTTTATCATCTAAACGCATCTGTGTCAACAAGAATATTTCATCATGCCGTGCAATATAATATAAGCAAACAAATAAGGAAATAATTTATGTGCTCCATATCAGGTTTTTATAACATACATGGTTACTATAAGGATTCTTATGATTACTATCACCGGATACTAGAGGATATGAATAAGGTGTTAAAGCACAGAGGACCTGATGACGACGGCATCATGCTTGATGGATATGTCGGCTTTGCTCATACCAGGCTTTCCATCAGAGATATCAAAAACGGCAGTCAGCCTATGACAAAGGAAGCCGACCACAGGAGGGTCTCCATCATCTATAATGGCGAAATCTATAATGCTGATGAAATCAGAAAGGGTCTAATCGAACGCGGGATAGAATTTACCACTATGGGAGATACGGAGGTTTTATTAAATGCATTTATATATTACGGACCGGAATTTGTCGAAGATATAAATGGCATCTTTGCATTTGCCATATATGATGAAGCGTTTCGTTCGCTCTATCTCTACAGGGATCCTTTTGGAGTGAAGCCGCTATACTATGCGAAGGCGCCTGATGCTTCTATAGTATTTGCTTCTGAGATAAAGGGAATCTTCTGCTATCCCAGTATAGAGCCCGTGATAGACAGGGCGGGCTTGTGTGAGATATTTGGTCTTGGACCGTCCAAGAGCCCTGGCACCGGCGTTTTCAAGGGTATATCCGAGGTCAAACCCGGCCATTACATAAAGTACAGCCCATACGGAGCCTATGACTATCGATATTTCAGACTGAAAAGCGCGCCTCATGAGGACAGCTATGAGGATACGGTCAGATATACCGGATATCTGATAGAGGACGCGATAAAGAGGCAAATCGTATCAGATGTACCTATATGCACCTTCCTCTCGGGCGGTATCGACTCCTCGATCGTTACCTCGATATGCGCGTCCTGCCTGAAGGCCGAAGGAAAGGAAATGAATACCTTTTCATTTGATTTCTCAGATAATAGCAAATATTTCAAATCAAACAGCTTTCAGCCTACAGAGGACCGTCCGTATGTGGATATGATGAAGGATTATCTCGGAACCAATCATACATATCTGACCTGTGATGTCGATACTATGACCGACTACCTCTATCGGTCCGTTATATCAAGAGATATGCCGACGATGGCTGATGTAGATTCGTCACTTCTGTATTTTTGCAGTCAGGTGGCGGAGCACAACAAGGTCGTCCTGACAGGCGAATGTGCCGATGAAATATTTGGCGGATATCCGTGGTTTTACAGACCAGAGCTGCTTGTCGCTGATACGTTTCCATGGATGCGCGATATCAGTCCGAGGATAGAACTCCTTGATAGTGAATTTTCCCTGTACTTAAATATCGGAGATTATATAAATGAGCTCTACAATGACATAGTCTCTGAGGTAAATATCCTGCCGGGGGAATCAACGGAGACGGCAAACAGACGTCGTATATCATATATGAATATAGTGATGTTCATGCAGACACTCCTTGACAGGATGGACAGAACCAGTATGTACTCAGGACTTGAAGCCCGCGTTCCTTTTGCTGATGTCAGGCTCATAGAATACATATATAATGTGCCATGGGAATACAAATACAGAAATGATACCGAAAAAAGTATCTTACGTGAGGCGGCGGCCGGTCTGGTGCCTGCAGAAATACTTACCCGCAAGAAAAGTCCATATCCCAAATCATATAATCCTGCCTATGAGAGAATGCTGTGCGAGCAGCTGACCGAGGTTATATATGATACGGAAAGCCCGGTAAATGCTTTCCTGAACAGGGAAAAGGTAAAGCAGTTCCTAGAATCGCCAAAGGATTATGGAAAGCCGTGGTATGGTCAGCTGATGGCAGGTCCACAGATGATGGCATATCTGCTGCAGATTAATTACTGGCTGAGGGAATATCATATCAGTCTGGAGCTCTAGATAAAGCGCTAAGGATTCGAAAAAGAAGAAGTATCAGCTTCCTCCTTCCGAATCCCGCGCCAAAGCTTGCGAGCAAATCTTGATCTATCTGCATAATACAGGCTGGAGCTGACGACCTGATAAAGCGGCCTCTATCGTCTCCGGTATCAGTGTCATATCAGCGACCAGGGAGTTAGGCTTTTTGATATAATCATCCTGTCCATATGGCACAAAATAAATATTTTTTATATTCATGAGCTCGCCTATATTCTTAAAGTTCATACCCAGGGCATCATTCGTGGACACAGCTATAACTAACGGCTTGTTATTTCTCAAATGAGCCTTGGCAGCCATTAAAACCGGTGTATCAATAATGCCATGTACGAGCTTTGCAAGTGTATTGCCCGTACATGGCGCTATTACCATCACATCCAGATATCCCTTTGGGCCTATAGGCTCCGCTTCCATGATGGTCTTTATACCATCTCTTCCGGCTATCTGTTCTATGTCCCTCATATGCTCATCCGCTGCTCCAAATCTGGTATCAAAACAGCAGACATTAAATGAAAAAATCGGATAAATCTCCGCTCCCATCTCAGCTATCCTTGTAAGTTCCCTTTTAACCTTATCAAAGGTACAAAACGATCCGGTTATTCCAAACCCGATATTGCACTTTGACAAACTCATATGCTATATTCCTTTCGCTATACACGCCTCCGCCAGTATACGTCCTGACGCCTCCGGACTGTAGCGCCCCGGGATACCCAGACTGTGTCTGTACTTGATGCCATGCTTTTCGAGGCAGGCGAAATCACAGCCGCCAGGCTTTGAGGCGATATCAATAATTACTATATCAGGCGGCATATGCTTTATGATATCGGAGCCTATCACCATCGCCGGCACAGTATTAAAACAGTAATCATAGCTTTCTGCGCATCTCTTATAATCGGAAAAATACATCGGCCTGTAGCCAAAGCTTTGCACTTTTTTATAGGCTTCCTCGCTCCTTATCATGACAGTAACCTCAGCGCCAAAGCAGTTCAGCTTATCCGCAAGCACTCTCCCGCATCTGCCAAAGCCCGAAACGAGGCACTTGCTGCCCTCTATATTCTTATCACTCATAAGAAATGCTTCCATGACCGCACCCTCGGCAGTAGCTACGGCATTTTTTACCGCGACCTGATCGTCCTTCATGAAATCATAGCAAAACACATCTGCTTCATAGCAGGCATGAACCAGCTGCTCGGGTATTACCCCACCGCACAGAGAGTTCAGTCTGTTAAGCGTGCCGATGATCTCATCCATGTCAATGACCTTGTGCGGGCAGTTTATATTCTTTCCATCCTTTGTCACGGGTACAGGCAGAATGATTGTATCATATCTGCCATAATCGATGCCTTCCTGACATATATCCGCAGGTGCTCCCGGAACATCGAGACATGATATGTCATATCCCTTTTTCCTTAAGAACATCGCCAGATAATAGCTCCTCCTGTCGCCACCGATGATCAAAACTGTTTCCATATATAAAGCCTCCTGATATTTATACTATATGAGATAATTAATTCTTTGACACAAAAAAGGAAGAGAGAACATTGTCCAGATAATAATTAAAATTCCTTTCATTTATCGTTTCACTGACATAAACGGGCTCTATCGCATACAATTCATCATTTATACAGACCTCTACCTGCCCTACACAGCCACCCGCATAAACAGGCGCAGTCAGGGTCTCGGGCAGATGATATATAAAGGATACCACATCAGTATCCTTTAGTATGAGCTCATGTGAAAATGACGCATATAAGCCCACATATGAGCCCTCTATGCCATCTGCGACTGGCACGTCAGCGAAACGGATATCAGCGTCAGATATGAGACTGTCTGCAAAAGCATCTATACCATAATTCATCAAAAGCTTGCAATCCGCCCATTTATAATTTTTATTATTCGGCCAGCCGCATGCCAGGAGCGCGACTATATATGTATGTCCGTCCCTGGTCAGGGCTCCGACATAGCAATATCCCGCGTCAGCCGTAAATCCGGTCTTTCCTGTCAGTGCTCCCTCCATCATCGAAAGGAACGCGTTCTTATTTGTGACGCTATAGCTCCTGCTACCGCTTATATCACTGAATGCATACGAGGCAGTCTGAGTTATATCCAGGAACTCCTCACTCTTTGGCGACAGCATGATGCAGTATCTCAGTATGAGTGCCAGGTCAGCAGCAGATACAGAGTGTACTCCTCCTTCATCCTCCGCGTCCAGTCCGTTTGGCGTCACAAAATGTGCTGATTTGCAGCCTATTTCTTCAGCCTTCTCATTCATCATCGCGGCAAATCCTGATGCGCTGCCGCCTATATGCTCGGCTATCGCCACAGCCGTATCATTATGACTCTCAAGCATCAGTGAATATAGCAGGTCGCCCAGATAATACTGCTCTCCCTCACGGATATTTAACTGCACATCCGGCATCTTGGCAGCATAGGCAGATACCTCTACCACATCATTTAGCTCTCCATATTCGAGCGCCAATATACAGGTCAGTATCTTTGTAGTACTGGCATTTGGTCTCGCCGTATAACCATCCTTTTCAAATAATATACGCCCGGTAGCTGCATCCATCAAAACAGCTGACTGAGCGTATAAATCGTTAGGCTGCACATCACTCCCATCAGCATAAGCATCAGGAAAGTGTACAGTCAGTATGATATTTGTTATTATGATAATCGTTATGATAAATCTCTTATATCTCAAGGGGAAAGCTCCCGGTCTTTACTCATACATCTGACGTATCCGCACTCAAAGTAAATTCGGCTTCCTCCATCGCCTCCTGCTTGAAATCCTCTATCTTGTCTGCGCCTATCACAGGAAGGTCATCCGTAGAAGATACGCCAAAGCATCTGAGAAACTCCTCTGTCGTACCAAAAAGTATCGGCCTGCCCGGAGCGTCCAGTCTGCCTACCTCCTCTACGAGCTCGTATTCTACCAGCTTATTTATCGCATGTGAGCATGATACGCCACGTATCGCCTCTATCTCAGGTCTGGTAATCGGCTGCTTATATGCGATGATTGACAGCGTCTCGAGGAGGACATCTGTCAGCATATGCTTCTTTGGTACATTTACCACCCGTGAGAGGACGTCATAATATTCATTTCTGGTACAGAGCTGATATGCACCGTCAAGCTCTACCATCCTGATACCCCTTAAGCTCTCATTATAGAGCTTCATCACATCCTGCATCCTGTCCTTTAGTGTAGAAGGCTCCATCCTCAGTGCCTGCTCCAGAGTCTGCAGCTCCACAGAATCTCCCGTAGCAAATAATACCGCCTCTACCGATGCGGCAAGCTCTTCATCTGTATATTTCATTATTTCAGGCTCTGTATCCATTATCATCTCTGTCATTTGCTTACATACTCCTTATATTTCATCCAAAGAATCTACGACAATATCGCCAAAAAGCTCCTCCTGCCTGATCGTGATGCTGCCTACCTTCATCAGCTCGAGTATCGCCAGAAATGTGACGATGATATTTGCTCTGGTGGGCTGCATCCGAAGCAGCGTGCGAAAGCTTATACCTTTAAGTCCCCGCACTTCCTCACGTATCTCCGACATCTTCTTTTCGAGTGATATCTCTTCCTTTTCTATATTTTTGAATTTGCTCCTGATGGGGTCTACCTTATCGACCTGCTTCTTTAGCACCGACTTGAATATCTCATTCAGCCTTTCAAGAGTTATATCGCGCTCCCTTATCAGCTCCGACGTATCCACCCTTTCATGGATACATTTTACCTCATCCGGTATCGTAGACGACTTATAATATGCCTTTGCTCCGTCGAACTCCATGTCCTTTAGCTCATATGCGGCATATTTGTACATCTTGTACTCGAGGAGCCGTCTCACCAGCTCATCTCTAGGGTCCTCTTCCTCTTCAGAGCCCTCTTCCTCCTTCGGCAGCAGCATCTTTGATTTAATCTTTATCAGGGTAGCTGCCATAACGAGAAATTCGCTCATGACCTCGAGGTCTTCCTCTTCCATATCATTTATGTACGCAAGATACTGCTCGGTAATCGTAACGATAGGGATATCATATATATTTACTTTGTTCTTTTCTATCAAATGCAGCAAAAGATCAAGCGGTCCTTCAAATACATTTAATTTCACGTCCAAGGCTGACATATTTCCTTAGTTCTCCTTTGTGCGAAAATGGCCGCAGCCACTGCTTATTGTAACACGAATAAATCCCCTTGGCAAATCTATATGATGATGCAGACCAGCCCGCCATTGCTCTCATTCACTATCTTTTCCATGCTCTCCTGCAGCTTTATCTGACTCTCTGATGTGATCCTGCCTGCTTTTGCATTCAGCCCCTCCTCCACCAGCTGCTTTACAGATTTGCCAAATATATTCACATTCCATATCTGCCTGTCATCATCTGCCGTATTTTCCTTTATATATGTAATCAAATCCTCAGCCTGCTCCTTTGAGCCGACTATCGGCGCGATCTCCGTTGTGATATTTGCCTTTATCATATGTATCGACGGAGCCTCTGCCTTTATCTTGACACCGTATTTGCTGCCGGATCTGATGAGCTCTGGTTCATCTAAGGATATCTCATCCTTTTCCGGCATGATGAAACCGTACCCTCCGCTTCTGACACCCGATAGCGCATGCATCACGGCATTGCAATATTTCTTCGTCTCCGCCATCGCTTTTATCTCTTTCATGAACTCATATTCATTTCCTATGACAGAGCCGGTCATCTCGGTCAGCATATCATAATAGTACTTATCAGGCACGCATATCTCGATATCCACGCTGCCGTCAGCCAGATTTATCGACTTGCAATTATATCTGTCTATATATTCGGCTACGGGATAATCGATAGTTTTTATATCTTTTATGTATGAGGCTTCGTCAAGTATGCTATGAGCACACGATATCAGGGACGCCTTTATCGGATTTGTATCCTCAGAAAGCTCCAGCCATTTTGGTATGGCAAATCTAATCTGTGATATAGGGAAGGAAAGAAGCAGCGCTTCAAATATGCGTTTGATATCTCCCTGCTTTAGCTGGTCGCAATCCATCGCGAGCACCGTCCGATTATATTTCTGCTCCAGCTCATTTCTTAGCTCTATCGCTTCCTTCGCATTTGGTTTGTCTGTATTTAGTATGATGACAAACGGCTTCGAAAGTCCCTGAAGCTCCTTAACCGTCCTTTCCTCAGCATCTACATAATCCTCTCTGGCTATGTCACCGAAGCTGCCGTCACACGTTACCACTATCCCCACTGTCGAGTGGTTGTTTATGACCTTCTTTGTGCCTATCTCCGCCGCCTTTGCAAATGGTATATCATACTCATACCATGGCGTCTTTACCATGCGTTCCCTGCCGTCCTCCAGCTGTCCCTCTGCGCCCGGCACCACATAACCCACGCAGTCTATCAGCCTGACCTTCATATTTATCTCGTCGCCCACCAGGATATCTACACCTTCCTTTGGGATAAACTTTGGCTCTGTCGTCATTATCGTCTTACCGGAGGCTGACTGCGGCATCTCATCACGCGCCAGCTCCCGGTCGTTTTCATCTGTGATATTTGGTATGACCATCAGCTCCATAAACCTCTTTATAAATGTGGATTTCCCTGTCCTGACCGGTCCTACCACGCCCACATATATCTCTCCATTTGTCCTGCTGTTTATATCTCTATATACACTGTAATCCTCCATACGAACCTCCCCGAAAAAATATTTGCCATCTCCGACTGAAAAAAGCTATAGAACATTTCATCTGATATAATATATATGAATCATTTTTTTGATTTATGCAAATTGAAATATATGTCGTGATTTTTCGTTCGTTATTTCAATTTCAGTCGTTAAATTGAAATAAATGTGATAAAATTTAACTAATTATTTCAAGGAGGTCACACACATGGCAAATGTACGTGGTCAGGAAAAAAATCCGGGCGAATTCCGGATTTCCCAGAACTGGATCGGTGGTCAGGGAAGCACGCTCAAAAATGCCAGATATATACCTCCGACACCGGAAGATATGAATCAGGCAATGTCTGACCTGGAAAAATATATAAATACGGACGATGCTTTGGATCCAATCATCATGGCAGCCCTTATACATTATCAGTTTGAGACCATACATCCGTTCCTCGATGGAAACGGTCGTGTAGGCAGGCTGCTGATTACGCTCTTTCTGATGGAAAAGCAGGTATTAACTACTCCGGCACTTTATATATCATACTTCCTGAAGAAAAATCGTATAGAATATTATGATCGTATGACAGAGGTTCGTACCAAGGGGACTTGAGGGAAATAGTACGGGATTCTATTGCAAAAGGAGCAGCCGCATATCAATATGATATGCGGCTGCTCCTTTTATTTTAGCATAAGTCTTTTTTATGCTTTGTTCATTCTTCTCTTCTTTATGAAAAGAACTGTTGCTGCACCCGTGCTGCCAAATAGCAATATAGCTATTGGCACTATCGGTGCATGGTCACCGGAATCTGGTGTATCTGTATTTGTCGTGGTTGTAGTAGTCGTATCGGTAGATGTCTCTGTAGTCGAAGTCTCGGTGGTCGAGGTCTCTGTCGTTGAGGTCTCAGTGGTTGAGGTCTCGGTCGTTAAGGTCTCGGTCGTGGTTGAGACTGCCGTTAAGGAATCTTCCACCAAAAGGACGCCGGTATCGCTTATTGATGTGGTAGTCTTTGTCGTATCAATGTTGCCATACTCATCAAGCACAAAGATTGTATCAGTTGCAATATCATATCCCGTCGGTGCCACTGTCTCACGAAGTATATATGTCTCGCCCGGTATAAGTCCGGTTATAACATGAGGATCTGTGCCAGATACCCATTCTTCAACTATATTTCCCTGACTGTCCATTATCTGAATGGTTGCGCCCACAAGCTCTTCACCATCAGCTATATCTACTTTACTTATACTTACACTTGTAAGCTTGTTTGTAAATGCAGCCGTATTTACAGTATCAGCAGATATAACTCCAACCGAACCAACAGATGTTGTTACATATCCATCACTACTGTAATCATCTTCTGCGACAGTATAATTTACACCCTTTGGAAGTCCGGTTATAGTCACACTCTCGCCATCAGTCAGCTCTATAGTTGCTTTACCTGCGCCAAATAAAATCGTGTCATAAGAAGCTCCAACGCTAGTAGCAGCAAAGCTGCCATTTAATACACTATCATCTGTAGTATTTGAAAGTGTAATTGTAAAGCTAAACTTCTTTGTTGTATCTCCTGAAGATACGCTCTTACTAACTGTTAGGCTGCCATAAGCATTTCTGGTATTTGTAAACACCGCAGTCGCGCCCTCCGCATCTGTTATGGTTCCTGATGCAGATGAAGCAGTAACAGTTCCATTTCCACTCACACTAGACAGTGTATAATTTTCAGCAGTTGTATTCTCTACACCATTTGCATCATATACACCTGACTTTTCAGTTACGGTATATTTTGTTCCTTCCGGCAATTCTGTAATGGTTTTTGTTTCTCCACCCTTTAAGTATATTGTTGCTATTCCACTCGTAAAGACAACATTATCATAGGTGCCAGAAATAGGATTATCATTTTTGTCTGTCAATGTGATATCAAATGCAAAGTAATCATTTGCATCTGTGTTATTTCCATCCAGTACCTTGCTTATGGATAGACTCTGCGTTATAAGCGTATTCTTAAATAACGCATAATACTGTGAATTAGTGCCAACTTCACCATTTACGGTGCCTGAAACTGAGCTGCCAGCAGTATAAGTGCTGCCAGTCACACCATCGCTCGTACTTACAGTATATCCATCTACAGTTTTTTCTGTCACAGTATATCCTACTCCATTTGGAATACCTGTAATGGTCACAGACTGTCCCGATTTTAATCCAACCGTTGTTGTACCGTTACTAAAGGAAACAACAGTATATATATTATTTGTACTGGTAGCTTTATAATCATGTGTCAAAATATTAGTATCATTGGTACCGCTTAAGGTGATAGTAAATGTAAATGTATCACTGTCACTTGTCAATACAGTACTACCATTTTTTTCAACAGTCTTGGTTATAGTAAGGTTACCATATGTATCTTTCGTGTTTGTATATGTGGCAGTTTCAGTTGTACCTGAGCTAATCATTCCAGTTACCTTTCTTTCATTATTATCAACCTTTCCTGTCGAGCTTGAAACTGTAGTCACATATCCATCACTTGATGAATAATCATCTTCTACCACCGTATAGGTAACACCATTTGGAAGACCATCAATCGTAATGGTCTGACCTCCGATAAGATAAACTGTAGCTGTTCCACCTGTAAATGTAACACTGCTAATTGTTGTGCTTGTATTTCCGCCCGTACTTGTAACAGCATATGTTCCGTCCACCGAGCTTCCGGTAAGAGTAACTGTAAATGCAAATTCTTTATTGCTATCCGTATCATTTCCGGCAATCGCTTTGCTAATAACAAGCTTACCATAAGTATCGCAGGTATTTGTAAATTCTACCTTATCCTGGCTTCCGCCGGTAATATTACCCGTTGCCTCGTTTGATTGCGACGTCGCACCGTTGTTATCAACTACAGTTGTAACATAACCATCGGACGCGTAGTCAGTTTCTTTTACGGTATAGCCTACTCCGTTTGGCAAACCGGCAATGGTAATCGTCTGGTCTTTTATAAGAGAAACCGTTGCGATTCCACTTACAAATGTAACACTGCTAATCGCTGTGTTTGCATTACCACCCGTGCTTTTTACGGTGTATGTGTCATTTATCGAATTATCATCAAGTGTAATAGTAAATACAAATTCCTTAGTTGAGCTACCGGAATTTCCATCCACCTTCTTACTCAAGATCAAATCACCTATTGTATTTCTGGTATTTGTTATAGTAACCGATGATGCTCCAGCGCTTGAAATAGTACCGCTTGTATTACTTGTATAGCTGTATGTTGTCTCAAAGCCCAGGCTTGTGTAGTCTTCTTCTGCTACTGTATATTCAACACCAACAGGTATACCACTAATTGTAATGCTCTCTCCACCTTTCAATGAGACGGTTGCTACTACACGGCTGTTTGCCGTGTCCTTTTCAAATGTAACAGTTCCACCATTTGCCCTATTGTATGTTGCCGCTAAATCATCAAGTGTTACGTTACTTGTGCCTACTGTTAGATAAATCTTAATATCAAATTCCTTATTTGTATATGCACTGTAATCATTACCTGCAAGTGTCTTGGTAACGGTAAGTGTAGCTTTTTTATTTATGGTATTTGTATAAGCAACCTTTGCAGTTGTATTATCCTTGATGGTTCCGGATTCATCGCCTGATACAGTGGTAACATAACCATCACCTGTGTAATCTTTTTCAGATATGGTATATGTTGTTCCTGCTGAAAGGCCAGAAAATGTAAGCGTCTCGCCATTCACCAGATATATTGCTGCCACACCATTACCGTTAAATTCTACTGTCTCCGCACCATCTATTGAACTTGTAGCAGTAACAGTTTGAGAAGCCAAATCAGGTATTGTAAGTGTAAATTCAAAGTTGGTAATATTACCACCCGTTCCAACAACTGTTTTGCTTATCTTAAGACTACCAGCGGTCTTTGTATTTGTATATGATACCTTCTCCGTCTTTCCGGCTGTAAGTGTGCCCGACTCGTTGCTCGAGGTACATACCGAAGAATAACCGTTGCTGTTTGTCTCTGCTACGGTATATGTAATACCTGCAGGAAGACCTGTTGCTGCAGCAGTTCCCGCTCCCGTAATAGTCACATTTGCAACACCGCTGCTGAATGTCATATCTCCGTATGTTCCGTTTATACTTGTATCGCTGAGCGTTACTTCAAATTCAAATGTATCAGTTGAACTAGCGCCGCTACCTGCCAAGGTCTTATCTATTACAAGAGTTGTGGTCTCGGTATTTGTAAATGTACATGTTGCGGTATTTGAAGCAGAAAGGTCAATATTCGTATTTCCGCTTGCAGCTATTGTATATGTACTGCTTCCGATTGTGACAGTGTCGCCGTCACCATAGGTTGTGCTGCTTGCATATTCATATACTGTATAAGTATTTCTTGTATCAAGATTATCAAATGTCACTGTATATGTGCCACTATTGTAATCGGATGCTGAAAGTGTCTTGCTCTCAACAAATGAGCCGCCGCTATATAAAGCAAATGTTACATCATTTACCGTGCCGGAGAAGCTCTTGGTCACCGTTATGGAACCGTTTCCGTAATATGTATTTTCAAATGTGATTGCGCTCACGCTTGAACCCGATGCACTGCTCATTGCTTCGGTAAGTGAAGAGTATTTCGTAATCACCGTTGCAGCCGTAAGGACATTGCTCGTATTCAAATCAACCGTAACAACGACCTTATATGCACTCTCATCATATTCGTAAGCACTATTCGTGCTGCTTGTATCCTCATAAATGTAATATGTATGTGTTCCAATATCACTTGCATCATATGTTATAGCATCAAATGTAACACTTCCCGATGCAGTATTTGTTTTCGTTTGAAGAGCATTTGTTCCGTTACTTAATATGAAGCTGAACTGTCCGCTTGTAAGTGTAGCGCCAACAAGCGTTTTCGTTGCCGAAAGGTTTACGCTCGTAGAATCTATCTCTGTATTTGTAAATGATGCCGTAACCTCATTACCTGCAGAAGGTACAAGCCCCGTATTTCCTGATGAAGATACTACGTAGCAAACTCCGTCAAGTTCAAATACAGTCGTATTACTTGTTATTGCATTACCATTCTCATCAAGCTCATATACATAATATGTTGTACCCGCAGTTGCATCGGCAATAGTATATGTAGCTTCCGCACTGTTACTGCTGAATTCGGATGCCGCAATTGTTACGGTATCAACCAAACTCGTCTGCGATGGAGTAGCCGAGTTATATATACCAAATGTAACTCCCTTTACCGTACTGCCGCTGCTGTAAGTTTTGTTTATCTTTATTGTAGCTGCGGTGGAGGTGTATGTGTTGGTGATTTCTACGTTTGTAGTAGAACCGGAGGTAACAGCAAAGCTACCTGTGTCCGTGCCGCTTCCACTGGTTGTACCAACCGTATAGGTTGTTGTAACCGTATATCCGTTTACATCTGTCAAAGTTTCAGTCACCTTATATGTTCCGGCTTCCAAATTCTTAATTGTCGTTACATACGAACCATTGCTATCCAAAGTAAAATCAGATATGGTGTAGGTTCCTACAGTGGCATTAGTTTTAGTATTTGCAACGGTAAATGTTGCACTAGCCAAAACATCACTTTCATTGGCACTGTCATATCCTGTAAATGTCTTTGTAAGCTTTATGGAACCGGCTTCCGTCTTTTCGTTTTCGTAGTAAACGTAGCCGTAATAAAACTGTTTGTCAACTGTTACACCGGTAGGATAATTAATTGCAGCCATTGATGCAGCCGTTCCACTCAGCAAAACAAAATAATAATCATCACCCGTTGCAAAGCCGGTAGCAGCACTTGTTTCTTTTAAAACATATATTTTATCGTAAACCAAATCGCTTATTATAACAGAACCATCAACCGTAAAATTTTCATACCCGGAAACCGTTTCCTCTTTTGTTATAGTTCCACTACTATTTACAGTCAACGCATACAGCGTAAATGTTGCACTTGTAGTTTCCATATTATTACCATTTGTCCAGTATTTGTACAAGGTAATATATGTACTTGCATTATTTACTGTTACTGTCGGTATCTGAACTGTTTCCGAAAAAGCCTCGCTTGCTGACATGCTGCTGCCCGATACACCTGAAAGAGCAAAGCTGTTAGACGCACTTGCCGTTGTACCAATTTCCGCATTTATTTTTGCATCATAAGAAATTATCAAATATGTCTCATCCGGAATTGTAAATGTCAAGGTCTTGCTGTCACCATTATATGTATAATAGTAATCAGAACCCATGGTAAGTGTAGTCCAACTTCCGTTTTTATATGCCTGAATCGTTACAGATTCCGCTTTAACAGTAAGGTCATCACCGGTCAATGTATCAGTAGCCGTAAGCCAATCACCACCGCTCAACAAATCCGCAGCATCAGGATTCACTTCTACCGTGTAGGCAACTGTCATAGCATTTGCATTATAAGTTCCGGTTTTTGTAGTTACATCGGAAGGTGTAAGTGAAGTCGTATCCGTAGCAGTGCTTCCATCTGTAAGAGAAGCTGTATTTGTAAAGCTTACTGTACTTCCGTTAGTGACAAATTCCGTAAGGTATGAATCCGATACGGCTGCAGAGTAAGTAATCTGTGCTATATATTTATGCGCAGAACCTACTAAATTTTCAATTTCACTTATCACAGCATCGGACAAGGATATTGTAAATTCTATTTCATTACTGGCTTCATCATAAGATACATTAGTTATTGATGTCGGACTTATTGTAATATATGTTGAGCCCCAACTATATGTTGTGCCATAACCTACAGTTGCATCTTTATTATAAGTAAGATTACTATCCAATTTATCTGTGATTGTAATTGTTCTGTCTGTGCTTGAAATAGTCCCGGCAGAATATAATGACGAAAGGTTAACATCAATTGTATAATCTATAGTATGTGATTCCGTCGTACTGGCTGTTCCGCTTTTATCCAAACTATTCACATATGTATAACTGGCTGAATCCGAATCCTTATATGTTGTACCGTTTACTTTATACTCCATTTTGGCTGTATTGCTATATGTTGTTCCATCTGCCAAAGTAGATGCTGTTGTTGTAACATATATTTCAATTTGACTTTTTCCTCTCACGTAACTGTCAAGAAAAGTAAAATATATTCGATATTTATCTATATGATACCATTTACTTGTGTCAACAACATATGTTGTTGCATAATTTGCAAGAGCCCCGTTTGATATAACAGTTTCTCCATCCACTGTCATAGTTGTATTTGTAAAATCATGATTACTATTATATCCGTCATCAAAAACAACACTGCTCATATCATCTGTCACAGTCATAACAATCTTCCAGGTCATAACACCTTCATCCATACTGACAAATTCTTTTGTTATATAATTCGTATTTGATGTTATATTTACAGGTTCTGTTTTTGTTTCCGATATATTACTAGTGAAATCAACTGTTACTTTATTTGTAACAGACGTATCATATGCAGAATTTAAAACACTATCATCCACAGTTGTGCTGTAAGTAAGTGTATATGTTCCATCGCTATTTGGGGTAAAGCTTGAAAGTGTAAGGCTGCTGAGATTCAAACTACCTGTATAGCTCTGACCGCTTCCCAATACATCGGCTATCGTAACATTGTCAGCACTCCAACTGCTAATATCCGCCAAATCACCCGGATTTACAGTAATAGTCCATGTAATAGTACCATTGCTGTTTAATACTCCTGATTTGGATACGCTTGGCGCAGTAACACTTATGTACGCACTGCCGCTTGAAGTTTTATCATTATTTAAATTTGTTTTATAGGAAACCTGAGCTTCATTTTTATATAAGCTGCTGTTTGCTATTGCATTCTCAGCATCCGTTGCACTGGCAAATGTATATGTAACATCATATGTTATTGAAATTGACTGATTTGCCGCAATTGTTGTGCCATATAAGGCAAAAACAAGAGCGTTCCAGGTTGCATATGTCTGTCCGTTATAGCTGATATTTGATACAGCATATGATGACGATGTTCCTGAAACTACATCTGTCAAGTCAGTTAATGTAACTGTGTTTGTATATGCTCCGATATTTATTGTATATGATTGTGTTATGGATGTACCATCTGCAGCTATCGTCGCCGAACCGTTCGTCGATTTTGATAACCATGCGGAACTTTCATTTTCATTTAAGTCAACTGTTACCGTATATGCTACATCACCTATTGATATAGTTCCTGAATCACCTGTATTATAATTTGTATTACTGTAATCAACTACACCTTTAATGTTTGCAGTTCCCGAAATTTGGCTTTGCTCATTAAATGGTGAATTAAGCGTTATATACAAAACGCCATTTGATATGTAAAATGTTCCTACTTTAACACCACTGCTATATAAATCCGTTACAGAATAGTCGTTAACAGAAATTCCTTGCGCATTCAAATCTACGCTGAAACTGCTTATTTGAGAGTTGTTAACTATTGACCATTCAAACGATATGGCTACTTCATCACCATCCGAAACTGTCTGATTGCTTGTAACCTCAGTACCGTTTATAGTTACCGCAAAATCAGATACATAAAGTCCATCATTTTCAGCAAGCTTCAACTCCGCATCATTCGGTGACGCAAGGGAAGTTATGTCAACTCCCGTATTGTCACTCGCCAGACCAAAGCCGTCCGGTATGATGAGTGTTACTATGAGCACCATCGCCATTAAAAATGCTAAAATCCTTTTCTTACTTTTCTTACTTTTCTCCATTATCATTCTCCTCCATTATCGAATAATATTTATTGCTTATAATCGCAAAATGCGTAGTATTTTTAAACGCAAAAACCCCTTGGGTGTAAATTAACATAACTATACCACAGGGGTTAAAAAAAGTAAATAAGCTTTTTAAAGCTTTAGTAAATTTTTAATGAGATTTAAGATTTGTTAAGCCTCAGATTTCTTGCTTCTCGCAAGGAGGTTCTCGAGGCCTTCTCTGGCGGTCTCTCCTTCAAATAATACCTTGTTTGTCTCCTCTACTATAGGCATCTCGATGCCGTATTTTTTGGCGAGCATCAATGTCGCCTTGGCAGAATAAACACCCTCTACTACCATCTTTACCTCAGACATGGCTTCCTCATAGGTCTTGCCCTGTCCTATCAGATATCCGGCGTTTCTGTTGCGGCTGTGCTTTGATGTACAGGTAACTATCAGGTCGCCCATACCCGAGAGACCTGCCAGGGTTTCCACCTTTGCTCCCATAGCAAGCCCCAGTCGTATGATTTCCGCCATACCTCTGGTAATCAGCGCCGCCTTTGTATTATCTCCATATCCCAGTCCGTCCGATATACCTGCCGCGAGCGCTATGACATTTTTTACCGACCCGCCGAGCTCTATGCCCGTGATATCCGTGCTGGTATATACCCTGAAATACTCATTCATAAATGCATCCTGTATGAGCTTTGCAGTGCCTAAGTCCTTCGCTCCTGCCGTGACAGTCGTTACCATCCTTCGTCCTACCTCCTCGGCATGACTGGGACCCGAGAGCACTGCCACACTTGCCTGTGGGATTTCCTCTCCTATGACCTCCACCAGTCCGGTGAGCGTCGCCTCCTCGATACCCTTTCCGACATTTACTATCAGCTGTCCTTCAGATACATAGGAAGCTGCACTCTTTGCCGTGCTTCTGACAAATGGCGAAGGAACGGCGCAGACTACCATATCCATACCAGATACAGCCCCTCCCAGATCCGTCGTAAATACGAGGCTCTTATCGAGCATCACTCCCGGCAGCTTGAGCTTTTGCTCATAGCTTTCATTTAACATATCTATCTCGTTTTTATCTATCGACCATACTGTGACCTGATGTCCGTTTCCTGCCAGGAGATTTGCCAGAGCCGTGCCCCAGCTTCCTGCACCCAATACACCTATATTCATACTATTCTACCTCCGCCTTTGCTTTAAATGATAGTTTGTTTTCCGTTCCGTCCATCAGTCTCCTGATATTTGCACGGTGCCTGTATATGGCAAGCAATGATATGCATGACATGACGATACAGCTCTCTATCCTCTTTGCATCAGATACAAAGCCGTATTTGGCATTGTCATGATAGACCAAAAATATATAGGATATCGCAAGTCCCAGCACGAGTACTATGGAACCTACGGATACGTACTTCGTGATGATGACCGATATCGCAAAGGTAAGCAGCTCCACGAGCGCTATCCTCCAGTCAAGCAGTCCTATCGCTATACCGGCTGTCGCCGCTATGCCCTTTCCTCCGCGGAACTGCATATAAAATGGAAAATTATGTCCAAGGACTACGCCTGCTGCCGTATATATGACATAGAGATACGGATTTGCTATATCCAGGCCATAACAGGCGAGGTGTGCCAGGGTACACGCCGCCACAGATTTTAGTACATCTCCTACAAAGACTATCGCGCCGGCCTTCTTGCCGAGTACACGCAGAGCATTTGTCGTGCCCGCATTTCCGCTGCCATACTGCCTGATATCTATCCCATGCAGTCTGCCATATATATAGCTCGTCTGTATCAGTCCGAAGCAGTAGCCTCCCAATATACATAATATTCTGGCAAGTATTAACATTACTTTTCTTTCCTCTCTCTGATGATGAATTTCAGGGGTGTCCCTCTAAATCCAAACGCCTCCCTGATTTGATTTTCTATATATCTGGTATATGAAAAATGCATCAGTTCCTTATCATTTACGAATATCACAAATGTAGGCGGTTTGACCGACACCTCAGTAATATAAAAGAGCTTCAGTCTCTTACCCTTATCGGATGGCGGCTGCTTCATGGCTGTCGCCTCCGTCAAGATCTCATTTAATACACCGGTAGCCACACGTAAGGAATGATTTTCTATGACGGCATCTATCGTATCAAAGAGCTTTGGCAGTCTCTGTCCGGTCGCCGCCGAGATATAAAGCATCTGTGCATAAGGCATAAATGAGAGCTTTGACCTGACGTCAGCAGTAAATTTATTCATGGTCTTGTCATCCTTTTCGATGGCATCCCATTTATTTACGGCTATGATCATGCCCTTGCCTGCCTCATGCGCGATACCGGCTATCTTTGCGTCCTGCTCGGTCACGCCCTCTGTAGCATCTATGACAAGCACCGCCACATTACAGCGTTCTACTGCCGATACCGTCCTTATGATGCTATATCTCTCGATATCCTCTTTGATCTTGCTCTTCCTACGCAGACCGGCGGTATCTATAAAGACATATCTGTTGCCATTTCTGACTATCTCTGTATCTATGGCATCCCTCGTCGTACCGGCTATATCTGATACTATGACACGCTCTTCGCCTAGCAGCTTATTGATGATAGATGATTTGCCTACATTTGGCTTTCCTATGATGGCTATCCTCGGTCTCTCGTCCTCCACCTCATTCTTTCCATTTCCTCCGAAATGCTTCACTACCTCATCCAGCATATCGCCAAAGCCCAGCATCGACGCACCAGATACGGGCATCGGCTCTCCGAGCCCCAGGTTATAAAATTCATACACATCCGGCATGAACTTCTCAAAGCTATCTACCTTATTTACGACAAGGACTATAGGCTTGTGTGATTTGCGGAGCATGTCCGCGACCTTTTCATCATCATCCATCAGTCCCTGTCTGACATCTGTCATAAATATGATAACGTCCGCCGTCTCTATGGCTATTTCGGCCTGCTCGCGCATACTCTTTAGTATGATATTATCTGATTCGGGCTCTATACCGCCTGTATCTATCAGTGTAAAATTATAATCGAGCCAGGTCACGTCCGCATATATTCTGTCTCTTGTGACTCCCGGCGTATCCTTTACTATGGAAATCTTTTCTCCTGCCAATGCGTTAAACAAAGTGGATTTTCCTACATTTGGTCTGCCCACAATGGCAACTATCGGTTTACTCATTTCAAGCTTCCTCCAATTACTGCATCTATAAATTCTGCTCCTACAGATTTTACAATATAAGGCTCGACTTGTAAAGCGTTGGCAAGCTCCGTAACGCTCATATCATCGAGAAATATATCCTCATCATTTTTTATGGCATTTGAAGGAATAATCAGGCGCTCACCAAGGCACTTGCCCTTTAGCTGAGCGAGTATATCACGCCCTGTCAGCAGTCCTGTTACAGTTATCCTATGTCCATAAAAGTCATTTATTATCCTATATATATGTATCCGCACATTTGGGAATTTTGCCATGACATCATCCGCCATCTGCGCTATCATGTCATAGGCTAGGACTCCGGTAAATGCCGAGCATTCATATGTCCTGTCGTCGCCCTCTAGTCGTTCGAGCTCCTCATAAAATTCATCCATCAGACTTCTCATCATGCCGACGCCATTTTCTATCTGGACGTATCCGTCATATCTGTCCGCCTCCGGAAACGGCCGTTTCGCATTTATATACCATTCGTCGCTGGCATGGATGAAATGTATGCCATATATGTCCATGGCTTCCCTTTGATATCCCTCTATGATATCTATGACCTCGCCCGAGCTTATCTCATCAAAAGGCTCCAGATGGCACAGTCCCTCTCTGTAATCAGTCAGTCCTACCGGCACTACCGAGCAGCTCTCCATCACGGGCGCAAACTCAAGCAAATCCCTGATGGTCCTTTTTAGCTCTTCTCCATCATTTATACCTCGGCATAGCACTATCTGTGCATTCATCGGTATATCCGCTTCATAAAACCTTTTTATCCGCTCCAGTATCGTCCCCGCAAAGCGGTTATGGAGCATCTGACAGCGGAGCTCCTGATTTGTCGTATGTACGGAGATATTTATCGGTGCCAGATGATATTTTATAATCCTGTCTACGTCCTCGTCCGACATATTTGTGAGCGTTATATAATTTCCCTGCAGAAATGACAGCCTGCTATCATCATCCTTGAAATACAGCGTATCTCTCATACCGGGCGGATTTTGATCGATGAAGCAAAATATGCATTTGTTGTAGCAGGATTTGTACTCATCCATCAGACTGTTTTGAAATTCTATCCCGAGGTCTTCATTATATTCCTTTTCGATTTCGAGCAGCCACTGGTCTCCGTCTGCCTTTTCTATCAACACCTCTATATATTCATCATTTATCAGATACTGATAGTCAAATATATCTATTATATCCTCATTATTTATCTGTATCAGGCGGTCGCCGGGCTCTATGCCCATCTCATCGGCTATGCTCCCCGGTATTACCGTTCTTACTATATGCTCCGTGTTCTTCAAGCTATTTCTCCTTATCATGAAGCAGGCAGCATGATCACTCCTGCCAGATTCCCTCTTTTGCCATTACTCGCCCTATGCGAAAATAAAATCTCCGGATTACAGCATGTGCAGATATCTGTCACATCTATATTTTCCTCCGGCACACCTGCGTTTATCAGATTGAAATAATTTGCCTGGTGCAGATCCAGCAGATATTTGCCATCCGGCTTCTTGCTAAGTATACGTGCAGACTGCTCCTTATCATATGCCGCAAGAAACTCTCCGGCTACATCCTCGCTTACCTCATAGCAGCTCTTACATATCGACGGGCCTATCGCGCATATCAAATCTGCCGCATCAGTACCATATGCCTCATGCATGGCAGCTATCATATGAGAGGAAATATTTGCGACCGTACCTCTCCAGCCGGAATGATTGATACCTATGGCATGGTGCTTTTTGTCATAAAAAAACACAGGTACACAATCTGCATAAAATGTAATCAAAGGAAGCCCGGCTGCATCGGTCATAAGGCCGTCTGTCTCCTTGATGTCTGATGTCCTTATGATACCTTTTCCTGCATCCTCCTCATATACCTGTCTGATATGTGTCCCATGCACCTGATCTGAAAATACGAGTCTCCTGTGGTCATATCCTACAGCTGCGGCAAGTCTTTTATGATTTTCCATAACATTTTGCGGGTCGTCTCCTCTCGAGAAGCTGAGGTTCATCGTACCAAGGTGCCCAGTGCTCACTCCGCCTATCCTGGTGGAAAAGGCATGTATGACGCCTGCCTCGCTAAGCTTAGGAAAGGTTATGTAGCAGATACCGCCTTTATGTATAACATTTATAGTCTTCGTTTCGTTGATATACTTTATGTCCATCATGTCTACCCTATATATTCAAATGCATTTTCTATATGCTTTATCCTGCCATCTGCTATACTGATGACATCGAACCTCACAGGAGCCTCCAGGCTTCTTCCTGTAAAGCTGATATACTGAAGCGCTGTCTTTGATATCCTGCGGCACTTCGCCGGAGTTACTGCCTCCTCGGGATAGCCGCATTTACTATCACTTCTATGCTTTACCTCTACAAATACCAGCATATCGCCATACGCTGCCACTATATCTATCTCGCCCTGCCTGGTTCTGAAATTCTGCTTCAATATCCTATATCCGTGCGCCGCCAAATACTCCGCCGCAAGCTTCTCATATGCTGTGCCTATAGCACGTGTATTCATACCTTCCCTCCTGTTATCTTATCTTCTTTACATATGTGGATTAGGTTATATGTCCTAAACGAAACTGTTGAGAACGTCGGTCCTTAGATTTGCAGAACAGATGATTTCCATTTATGGAAAAATCAGCTGTTCTGGAAATCTTAGTACCGCTACGTTCGAACGCTGAGCGAGAGCGTTTTCGTTTAGGACATATAATCAAATCCACATATGAAAAAGACTATATAAACGCATGAATAAAGCTTCTTCTGTGTATCGGGCAGGGGCCAAGCGATTTTATCGCCTCGATATGCTTCGCCGAGCCATATCCCTTATTTGATGCAAAGTCATATCCGGGATAGATGCTGTCATATTCGACCATCATGCGATCCCTGGTGACCTTGGCTACTATGCTTGCAGCCGCTATCGACGCTGAGAGTGTGTCTCCCTTGATGATAGGCACCTGTCTGATGTCGACTCCCGGTATCGTGACTGCATCATTTAGCAGGATATCAGGCTTTACGGTTAGCTTTGATATAGCCTGCTTCATAGCCTCATAGTCGGCATTTAATATGTTTATATCGTCTATAACATCCTGATCCGCCATACCGCATGCTACTGATACAGCCTTTTCCATTATCTCGTCATAGAGCGCCTCACGCTTCTTTTCTGACAGCTGCTTTGAGTCATTCAGATAGAGTATGTATTCATCCTTTGGCAGCACGCATGCGCATGCGACAACCGGTCCTGCGAGTGGTCCTCTGCCTACCTCATCTATGCCGCATATATATCTGCAGTCTGCATATTTTTGTTCGAAGGCATACATACGATCTGTGCGTTTCAGCTCATTTAAGTATGCGTTATATTTCTTTTCATAGGAGGCAACGAGCTTTTGTACTCCCGCTCTTTCATCCGTGCGAAATCTCATCGCCAGCTCCATATATTCCGTTATATCCGCCCTTGCAAATATATCCTTTATCTCAGCTATACTTCTCATTATTCTATCTTCCCAAATCCTCCGGATAATCTAAACACAGCCTTACCCTCTATCTGGTCGAGCGTGATATTTCCCACGTCAGCTATACGGCTGTCACGGCTGTTATTTCTGTTATCACCCATTACAAAATATTCATCCTCGCCGAGCGTTATCGGCTCTGATGCGACGCCTCTCTTTGAGGCTTCTATGGTTTCCTTGCCATATATGTCGTCCGTTAGCGGTTCGTCATTTATATATATGACTCCGTCTTCATCTATATATACGGTCTCTCCCGGCAGTCCTATGATACGCTTGATATAATAGGTATCGTCGCTATATGGAAATACTATGATGTCATATCGTTCCGGATCGTTAAATCTATAGGTGAGCTTATCTATCCACAGACTGTCTCCATCTTTTAGCGTGTCATTCATCGAATCTCCGCTTACCTCAGTCCTCTGGCCTACAAATGTCAGCACGCCCCAGCAGATGATAACCACTGCGAGGATATAGCAGAGCAGATTGAACAAATCCTTTACAATATTTATCTCATCAGGCTTTTTGTTCTTCTTGCGGGATTTTCTCTTTTCATTCTTTTCCTTCTTTTTCTTTTTTTCTGAAGGCGAAGCTTCTGCATCCTCATCTTCTTCTGAGGTCTTACCCTCGGGATATCTTTCGTCTGTATCCACGCTGCCGTACCTCTCGGCTGTTTCATCTGTATCTGAGTCAGAGCCTTCTGCGGCCTCGTCACTCATATATCTCTCGGCAGTTTCGCCTGTAGCTTCGTCAGTCTCAGCTTCCTCTGCTTCCTTCTTTTTCTTCCCGGACTTCTTTTCTTTTTTCACATTATAATATTTGTCATTAAACAGCTCATCGAGCATCGCTTCTCTGTCTATTTCTTCTTCCTGTTCTATTTCTTCTCTTTTCTTTGCCATATTCTTACGCTCCCATTATTTACGGTCTTTCTAGTGTTATTCTGCCTAATCTGCCGGAACGGAAATCATCCAGACATAATGCGGCGCATTTATCATAATCCAGCTCCCCTGCCTTTTTTATGCAATGTCTTTGCTCGGCCATCTGCTTCAGGCACTCTGTATTTTTTTCATCTTCTATTATATTATACCTTTCAGAAAGTGTATTACAATAGTTCTCATGCAAAAAATCTATTAAAGCAAGCACAAGCTCCGTCTTATCGAGGATATCATCATTTATAGAGCCTATGAGTGCGAGATTTGTGCCGACCTGCCTGTCCTCAAACTTCGGCCAGAGGATGCCCGGCGTATCGAGGAGCTCGACATTCTTCCCGAGCCTGATCCACTGCTTACCCTTTGTTACACCGGGCTTATTTCCTACCCTGGTGCATGCTTTTCTGGCATAGGTATTGATAAATGTGGATTTCCCTACATTTGGGATGCCTACTATCATCGCACGAAGCGGTCTGTTTATGATGCCTCTCTTCCTATCTCTTTCGATCTTTTCCCTGCATACATCCATGATTATCTGATTGATATTTTTCATGCCGGCGCCGCTTTTTGCATTTACCCGTATCACGGAAAAGCCCTTTTCCTTATAATACGCCTCCCACTGAGCGGTCGCGCCTTCATCTGCGAGATCTGACTTATTTAACAGTACCAGTCTGTATTTATCCCTTGCGAGTGTATCTATGTCGGGATTTTTGCTGCTAAGCGGTACTCTGGCATCTAACAGCTCTATCACGATGTCTATCAGCTTTATGTCCTCCTGCATCATACGCTTTGCCTTTGTCATATGACCGGGATACCATTGTATATTCATTAATATCTTACTACCTTTCCTAATATCTCTGACTCTGTTATACTGCCGATATTTACATATCTGGAGTCTCTGCTGTTATTCAGGTTGTCTCCGAGCAGGAAATACTCATCATCTCCCAGAGTATAGCCCGTCTCCGCCAGACCGCCCGTAAATATATAATCAGACACGGGCATATCGGTTAGCTCCTCTCCGTCTATATATATCCTTCCGTCCTCGATAAGCACCGTCTCGCCGGGCAGTCCGATGACTCTTTTTATATCATAATACGAGCTGCCGTCGTCTCTTTGCTTATATGCCACAATATCGTATCTGTCTGGCTCGCCCAAGACATACGACAGTCTGCTTACGACGCATTTTTCTCCGTCGCTGATGGTCGGGCTCATCGACGATCCGCTCATATATACTGTCCTGTAGCAGAAGGTCACAAATCCGTATCCGAGTATCGCTGCAGCAAATACAGCTACTATCCAGCCCAGTATGCCGCGAAATATCTTTTTTATGCTGCGATTTTTTCTGGCCTCGCGCCGTCTGTCTCGTCTGATGCGGCGCATTCGTTCTCTTCTCTCACTCATATATAAACCTCTGTTTTACACTGATGTACAAATAAAGTGTCGCCTGTGACACTTCGCGCGCAAGCAGTTGCGCAGTAAAAACTTCCTACATGATAAAAAATGACTGGAGCAAAAAATACCCCAGCCATTTTTACTGCTAAAAGTCTTATCAAATTATTTAACAAGCTCTTTAACCTTTGCTGCCTTACCGACTCTTGAACGTAAGTAGTTAAGCTTTGCACGTCTTACTTTACCATGTCTTACTACTTCTATCTTCTCAACAAATGGAGAATGTACCGGCCAGGTCTTTTCTACACCTACACCGTTAGAAAACTTTCTAACTGTAAATGTCTCCCTGTTGCTGCCGCCCTGTCTCTTGATAACAGTTCCTTCAAATATCTGAATTCTCTCTCTGTTACCTTCCTTAATCTTGTTGTGTACTCTTACAGTATCTCCTACTGAAAAAGCATCAACGTTCTCCTTCATCTGAGATGCCTCAAGATTCTTAATGTAATCGCTGTTCATTTGTGTGCCTCCTTATAATTTAGACGTTCTTTATACGTTTCATATAATCAGTATAAGCGGACCATCCATATTTCACAACTCGCACATTATAACATGGAGATATAAAATAAGCAAGTATTTATTTTTCTATGATATCGGCTCATGTCATATCAGCCGAAATGGAGCTGGGGGGATTCGAACCCCCGTCCAAAAGCCTATTCATCATACTTTCTTCCATCATAGTCAATGCTTTAGTATTCCCGGTGGCATATCGCCCATTGACAGGCTATACGTCCCGGTAGCTTCATAGATTTTCTCAGACTGCAAAGCTTAGGTCTGAGAGTTTCTCCCAAGGATGATACCGTATCTCAAGGCTGTGAGTACACCCAGAGGCGGCAGCTGCCTATGATTAGGCTGCGTATGCTAAATTGTCGTTAGCGTTTAGTTTTTTTCCAGGTTTTTACGTGGTCCCGGAAACCACGGATGGCTTATATGACTTCAAAACCCCTGTCGAAACCGGTCAACCCCGGGATTTATAGGTAGATGCCTGAGCATTTACTCTGCACTCTCATCTGACGATGCGGTATCCTCTTCGGTATCCGTAGTATCCTCTTCGGTATCACTGGTATCTTCTTCGGTATCCGTCGTATCGTCAGTTTCTTCCTCAGCATCAGAAACAGTAGCTGTGAAATAATCGCCATATCCGTTTTCTGCCCATACCTCATTTACGAAGGCTCCGAGCTTTTCTGCTTCTACATACTTTGGAATGCTATTATATATCTTAACACCAAGCGTAGATCCGAGTAAAGCGCCCAGCAAAACGCCAAATATAATCCATCCGGCTATCTTTGCTCTCTTCTGCTTCCTCATAATCTCCGCGCGATGTTTTTTTTCATATTTCCTTTTATCAACCTTTTCCTGGCTCATTATCATATCCTCCCGGTAAATCTAAAAGCATGAGATACATGCCTCAACCGCTACTAGTATAGCATCTAAAATCTTATTTTACAACAGTTCACGAAAAATTCAGTTTTTGCTTGAATTCCTTTTCTGCCTCGCGCTTCATGTCTTTTTTTGCTATGTCCTGTCGTTTGTCATAGAGCTTCTTACCCTTTGCCAGTCCTATGGACATCTTTACGAGTCCGTCCTTCAGGTAAACCTTTAAGGGCACTATGGTATATCCCTTTATCTGCCTTTGTGCCTCGAGCTTATTTATCTCATATCTGTGAAGCAGCAGCTTACGTTTCCTTAACGGATCCTTATTAAAGATATTTCCCTTTTCATAGGGACTGATATTCATATGATGTATGAATACCTCTCCATCATCTATACTGATAAATGCCTCCTTGATGCTGCAGTGCCCCTGTCTGACGGACTTTACCTCAGTCCCGCAAAGTGCTATGCCCGCCTCATAGGTTTCTTCTATGAAATAATCGAAATATGCTTTTTTATTATTTGCAATCAGATTGCTTCCTTTTTCCTTTGCCATGCTTTTCTCCTTTTTCATGTTTTATGACAAATTCTATCAGCTGTTCCTGCTTGTCGGCCTTTATCAGCTTTACTGTGACCTCATCGCCTATCGTATATTTCCTCTTTGTGGCTTCGCCTATCATAGCATATTCTTCCTCAGAAAAATAGTAATAATCGTCGTACATATTCGACACATCCACAAAGCCCTCCACGGTATTTGGCAGCTCCACAAACAGGCCTTTGTTTATCACGCCTGATATGATGCCTGTGAACCTTTCGCCTATATGACCACTCATATATTCTATCTTTTTGAGCTTTTCCACCTGGCGCTCCGCATCCTCTGCCCGGCGTTCCTTCGCGGAATTATCTGCCGCTACCTTTGGCAGCAGCTTATTATAGTGCTCACGTCTTTTTTCATCCAAGCCATGGCTGATATTTTCCTTTATAATCCTGTGTATCTGAAGGTCCGGATATCTCCTTATCGGAGATGTAAAATGGCAATAATACTTGCATGCCAACCCGAAATGTCCCGTGCACTCAGTCGAATATTTCGCCTGTCTCATGGTTCTGAGTGTCATCCTACTTATCAGATTTTCTGCCGGATCCTCTGATATCTTTGACAGGAGCTTTTGAAATTCCTTTGGATGGATATTTTCTCTCGAAGCCTTAAAATAATATCCAAATTTGTTTATCAGTATGCTAAGTGCTTTTACCCTGTCTGCATCCGGTGTTTCATGTACCCTATATTCAAACGGCAGGGACTGCCAATAATAGTCCTCAGCTATGGTTTCATTTGCCGCCAGCATGAAATCCTCTATGATACCATTCGCACGGGTCTTTTCATATGCGCCTACATATATTACATTTCCATCCTCGTCCAGCCTGATTTTTGATTCGTCAAAATCAAAATCTATCGAGCCCCTGGTCCGTCGCAGCTCCCTGATAAGCTCTGACACATGGAGCATGAGCCTGATCATAGGAACGTCCTCATCTGATTCAAGCAGAGCCGCAACCTCTTTATATGACATCCTCCTGTCTACCTGTATCACGGACTTTACTATGCTGTGATTTATGATCCTGCCATGTGCATCTATATCCATCAGACAGCTAAGTGCCAGCCTGTCGCAGCCTGCATTTAGCGAGCAGATGCCATTTGACAGCTTGCGTGGCAGCATAGGTATGACGCGATCCACCAGATATACGCTTGTGCCGCGGTTTAACGCCTCCCTGTCAAGAGGCGAGCCCTCTGTCACATAATGTGTCACGTCCGCTATATGCACTCCGAGCTTATATATGCCATCCTCCTCATAAAGCGTGATGGCATCATCTAAATCCTTTGCATCCTCACCATCTATCGTAATCGTATAGAGGTCTCTCAAATCGACGCGCCCCTTCATATCATCAAGGCTTACCTCATCCGGGATGCCAGCGACATAGTCCATGACCTCCTGCGGGAATTCAGTCGGTATATCAAGGGACTTTACGACAGAGAGCACATCCGTCTCCGGGTCTGTTATATGTCCCAGTATCTCGACAATTTCACCTTCAGGTGATTTGGTACGGTCGCCATAGCTTGTTATCTCTACGACCACCTTGTGTCCGGTTATGGCTCCCTTTGATTTACCCTTTGGTATAAATATATCCTTACCGAACCTCTTGCTGTCAGGTACCACAAAGCCAAAACCCTTACCCTTGTCATAGGTGCCGACCAGAGTTGTAACGCCTCGCTCTAACACCTTTGTAACTCTGGCTTCGTTTCGTTTGCCATGTGAAAAGCTCTGCACCCTGATTTCTACCTTGTCGCCATCAAATGCTCCGCCGGTATTTTTCGCCGGTACGAAAAAATCGCCATCATAGTCCGGAACTGCCACAAAGCCAAAGCCCTTTCTGTTTCCCGTGAAGGTTCCAATCAATATATTATCATCTTTATTTTTATTTTCTTTTTCCATTTTATACTCCCTGTTTCATCCCGTCACATCATCTTCTCACAAGTAAAAAAAGTGCCTACATCCATATGAATGTAAGCACCTGCAAAAAATAAAAACAGAAGGTTAAAATAGCTTTGAATCAAGCAATAATGCGCATAGGATAAATAACACTCCTAAAACCGCTGTAACCTTTTTGAGAACTTCCTCCTTGGAACTTCCCTTGTTCTTACTCCAATATGAGTTATCATAAGCTCCGCCTGTAATGGAATTTGTAAGGCTAGCATCCTTACCCTCCTGAGACAGAACTATAATTGTCAATGCTATACAAACAACTACGTATGCTATCATTATTATTGTCTTTACCACAACGACACCTCCCATCGTCCATTTCTAACACCACTTCGACGAGTTTATCACAAAATCTTATCAATAGCAAGAAATATTTTAAAGTATATCTATATATTCTCCGGACAGAGCCTTATTCATGCTCCTGACCGCGCAAAATTTGCCACACATGGAGCATGTATCGCTATGGTCGTCCTCCGGCAGCCTGCTGTCCCTTATCTGTTTTGCTGTTTCGGGGTCTATGGCGCAGGCAAACTGTGCGTCCCAATCCAGGTTTCTTCTGGCATCCGCCATCTTATCATCTATATCCCTGGCATGAGGTATGCCCTTTGCTATATCAGCCGCGTGAGCAGCTATCTTTGATGCAATGATACCCTGCTTTACATCCTCTACATTTGGCAGCGCCAGATGCTCGGCAGGTGTCACGTAACACAGGAAGGCAGCGCCATTTGAGGCAGCTATAGCTCCGCCTATGGCTGACGTGATATGGTCATATCCTGGAGCGATATCGGTAACTAGCGGTCCTAACACATAAAATGGAGCACCCATACAAAGTGTCTTTTGCACCTCCATATTTGCAGCTATCTGATTTAGCGGGACATGTCCCGGTCCCTCTACCATTACCTGTACATTATGTGCCCATGCGCGCTTTGTTAGCTCACCAAGTCTTACAAGCTCTTCTATCTGACACACGTCAGTGGCGTCAGCCAGACATCCCGGCCTGCATGCATCGCCAAGCGATATCGTCACATCATATTCCTCGCAGATATCCAGTATCTCGTCAAAATATTCATAAAACGGATTCTCTTCGCCGGTCATTGTCATCCATGCAAATACCAGGCTTCCTCCACGGCTGACGATATTCATCTTTCGTTTATGATTTTTTATCTGGTCTATGGTCTTTCTGGTGATACCACAGTGAAGTGTGACAAAATCCACTCCATCCCTTGCGTGATTTCTCACAACCTCTATAAAATCCTGTGCGGAAAGCGTGGCAAGGTCTCTCTGGTAGTGTATCACGCTGTCATATACCGGCACTGTGCCTATCATGGCTGGGCATTCATTTACCAGCTTTCTCCTGAAGTCCTCGGTATTTCCATGGCTCGACAGATCCATGATGGCTTCCGCGCCTAGCTTTACGGCACTCAAGACCTTTTCCATCTCTATATTATAATCCTTGCAGTCTCTGGACACGCCAAGGTTTACATTTATCTTTGTACGAAGCATGCTTCCGACACCCTCTGGGTTGAGGCAGGTATGATTCTTATTGGCGCAAATAGCCACCTTGCCCTCTGCCACATATCCCATCAGCTCTGATACCGGCATATATTCCTTTTCGGCCACTATCTCCATTTCCTTTGTCACTATGCCGCGTCTCGCCGCATCCATCTGTGTAGTATATTCTCTCATAAATATTTTCCTCCGACAGCTTATCATCAAATCCGCATCATATACCGGGAATCATAAATCCATGATTTAGCGGTCCGCTTCCCGCACCCAAATCCAAATCTGTCCTTAGTGCTCCCGAGATATAGCTCTTTGCAAGTACGATTGAGTCTCTCAGATTATACCCCTTTGCCAGATTTGATGCAATAGCACTTGACAAAGTGCAGCCTGTTCCATGCGTATTTGGATTTTCTATGCGCTCGCCGGAAAACCATGTGCCGCCGCCATCATCTATCAGAAAATCATTTGCTGTATTTATCTGATGGCCTCCCTTTATCAAAACGGGACAGCCGTATGTATCATATATCTTTTCTGCGGCACGCTCCATATCCGTATCTTCCTTTATCATCATACCGGACAGCACCTCAGCCTCGGGGATATTTGGTGTAATAACAGAAGCAAGCGGGAATAGCAGCCGGGATAGGAACTCCACGGCCTCGTCCTTGATAAGCCTGGCGTTTGTCGTGGCTACCATTACAGTATCTACGACAATATTTCGTGCCTTGTACTCGGTCAGCCTTTCGGCTATGACTCTGATAAGCTCTGTGTCAGATACCATACCTATCTTTACCGCATCCGGATATATATCCGAAAATACAGCATCTATCTGCTGTCCGAGAAATTCCGGTGTGACTTCCATTATGGCATTTACACCGCAAGTGTTTTGTGCCGTCAGTGCTGTAATGGCACTCATGGCGTACACGCCATTTGCCAGCATGGTTTTTATATCTGCCTGTATGCCTGCTCCTCCGCTTGAGTCGCTTCCGGCAATCGTAAGTGCGGTTTTCATCGTGCGGCCTCCTCAATACAATGTATGGCCCCCTCGCCTTCGCTCGGCGGCATGTCGGAGGCCGCATTCCCATTGATGCAGCTTGCTGCATCAGCGGCCTCCTTAATACAAGGTACGGCCCCCTCGCCTTCGCTCGGCGGCGTGTCGGATGCCGCATTCCCATTGATGCAGCTTGCTGCATCAGCGGCCTCCTCAATCTTCTGATACAGGGGGATTTCTGTGTAATACAAATCCGCTGTTTCCCTGATAAGCTCCTGATTCTGGCAGCTTTCCCTGTCATAGATGCCGACTGTCCTAAAGCCTGCATCTGACGCAGCCTTTATCGAATAATATGAATCCTCAAATACCCATGTCTCATCAGGCTCTGTATTCATATATCCGGCAGCTGTCAGAAATATATCCGGCTCGGATTTGGTGGTATGCTCCTCCGGACAGGTAAATATCCGGTCTATGTATGGCAGCATATTAAGTCTTTCGAGCGCCGGCATTATAAGCTCTCTGCTATTTGAAGTGGCAAGCGTAATCATTACGCCATCCTGCTTCATGTGTGAAAGCAGCTCTACGGCGCCGGGCTTTTCTGCTACCTCATTCGCATAAAAATCCTTTACCATATCGTTGATGCCGGATACCACCTCATCTACAGTCTCCGCCAGCTTATATGTCTCCTTCATATATCGGGCGCCCCCTTCGATGGTCAGCGTATATAATGTCTCATTCAAATCCGGAGAGGCTGTTACGCCCTTTTTCGCCAGATAGCGTTCTCCTGTATGAGCCCAGATAATCATAGAATCTATCAATGTACCGTCCAAATCAAAAATTGCGCCCTTTATCATATCTTCTCTCCTTCTTCATGCTTTATATATGTCAGATTTATATAGTATGTTTACAAACTTATAGTTTCAACAACACGTTTTTTGAGTTCCACAGCGGCTGACTTTATATCAGGCTGTGCAAATAACGCGCTTATTACTGCGACACCTGCGATACCGCTTCCGCGAAGGCTCATCACATTTTCCAGTGTTATACCTCCTATGGCGACCACAGGTATATGTACGGCTTCGCAGATAGCCTTCAGCGTTTCATGGCTTACATCATCTGCATCGTCCTTTGAGTTGGTCGAAAATACCGCTCCAACTCCCAGATAATCCGCACCATGCTCTTCGGCTCTAATCGCCTGCTCGACAGTTTGCACAGATACTCCGATTATCTTGCCCGGTCCGAGCAGCTTTCTGACATCCAGGGCTTCCATATCGCTTTGTCCCACATGCACTCCATCAGCATCCATCGATATGGCAAGCTCTACATTATCATTTATGACAAAGGGTACTTTATATCTGGCGCATAGTGCCTTAATCTCCACCGCCTCATCATAAAATATATCATAATCAAGCTCCTTTTCACGAAGCTGGACAAACGTCGCGCCGCCTGACAGGGCCTGTTCTACCTGCTCGCAGAGCGTCGAGTCTTTAAGCCAGTGCCTGTCCGTTACCGCATACAAAAGCATATCACTTCTATCTAACTTCATATTTCGCACCCTTTTTCAGATCTTCGCCGCTCATATTGTAGATGGCATCTATGATCCTGTTACGATAGGTAGAATTTCCATCTCCATCCTGCATTCTTTCATATGCTACCTCTCCTGCATATCCCATCAGCATAACAGCTGTAGCGCATGCCTCGAGCATATTATCAGGATTTGCAACAGCATATGCAGTCATGATACCTGACAGCTGGCAGCCTGTTCCTGTTATCTTTCCCATCTCAGGTCTGCCATTTCTTATAACATAGCACTTTTCGCTGTCCGCTACAAGGTCTATAGCGCCAGTAACGGCAATAATTGCATTTGTCTTTGCGGCAAGCTGCTTTACAAAAGCGATGGATGAATCAAGTGTTTCATCTGTAACTGCATCTGCTACATCAGCATCTACGCCCTTTGTGGTTCCCGAGCCAAAGCAAAGTGTCTTTATCTCGGATATGTTTCCTCTGATGACGCTGAGCTTCAGCTCCTCCATCAGCTTTACTGCGGTCTCGGTACGGAGTCTGCTTGCGCCTGCTCCTACAGGATCGAGGAGTACCGGATGATTCAGCTCATTTGCTCTTGCTCCTGCCTTGAACATGGATGGTATCGTATTCTGATTTAATGTACCGATGTTTATATTTAAACCACCACAGATACTTGTGATATCCTCTACATCTTCGATATCATCTGACATTATAGGGCTTCCGCCGCAGGCAAGAAGGGCGTTTGCCACGTCATTTACAGTTACATAATTTGTGATATTGTGTACCAAAGGTACAGTGTTCCTTACATTTTCTACGCATTCCTTAATCATTTTGTTACGTCCTTTCTGTGCGTTCTTTGCGCGCATATATTTATAAAATAGAAATGGCCATGCCAAAATAAAGCATGACCGTATAGTTCTGGTTATCCGGTAATATGTCCCTACGTTGGCATTATCCAAATCAGGTTATGGGTCAAAGCATACATTGCTTACTCTCAGCCTGCTGCAGCAAGCTCCCCGTACGTGTATATTATAATGCATAATCGACATATTTCAAGACCAAATATTTTTATTTTCTAAAAAGATTTCCATATCGTGATGTCTTTGAAAGCTCCTCCTCGATGCGAAGCAGCTGGTTGTATTTTGATGTTCTCTCACTTCTGGCGGGTGCTCCTGTCTTTATCTGTCCGGCATTTAGCGCTACAGCAAGGTCTGCTATAAATGAATCCTCCGTCTCGCCTGAGCGATGAGAGACCACCGCCGAATATCCGGCATTTTGTGCCATTTCCACAGCATTTATCGCTTCAGTCAGAGTGCCTATCTGGTTCACCTTTATCAATATCGAATTCCCCACTCCCTCGGCTATGCAGTTTGCAAGTCTTTTCGTATTCGTAACCATCAAATCATCGCCTACCAGCTGGATTTTATGTCCCAGACGATATGACAGAACCTTCCAGCCCTTCATGTCATTTTCATCCAGCCCGTCCTCGATGGAATATATAGGATATTTATTTATCAGATCCTCAAAGAGCTGCACCATCTCCTCCGAGTTACGCTTTATTTCCTTACCCGTCATGGCTGATTCACCTGGGAAATGATAGAGCTCTGTAGCAGGATCGTACAGCTCAGAAGCCGCCGCATCCATGGCAAATTTTATATCTGTCCCCGGAGTATAGCCTGCTTTTTGCACAGCCTCCATCAGCAAATCAAGTACCTCATATGTGCCTGACAAATCAGGAGCAAAGCCTCCCTCGTCGCCAACACCGGTACTCAGGCCTCTGATATTTAGCTCAATCTTTAATGTATGGTAGACCTCACACGCCATCTGCATCGCTTCCTTGAAGGATTCGGCTCCAACCGGCGCTATCATAAATTCCTGGAAATCCACCGTATTATCTGCATGCTTTCCGCCATTTAAGATATTCATCATAGGCACAGGCATTACCCTTGCATTTACCCCGCCTATATATCTGTAGAGCGGCATATTTAATGCATTTGCTGCGGCCTTTGCTACCGCAAGTGATACGCCAAGCATCGCATTTGCGCCATATCTGGTTTTGTTTTCTGTACCGTCGGCCTCTATCATAATCCGGTCTATGTCGGCCTGTTTTGTGACATCCATGCCTACTATTCTGTCTGCTATACGGCTGTTCACGTTATTTACTGCCTGTAGCACACCGTTACCAAAATATCTTTTTTCGCCATCTCTTAACTCATGTGCTTCATATTGTCCTGTGGATGCTCCTGACGGGACTATGGCTCTGCCCTTGCAGCCGCACTCGAGCAGCACCTCTGTTTCAATCGTCGGATTGCCTCTGGAGTCGAGCACCTCTCTCGCTTTTACCTCCATAATCTCAAACTGGTTCATAACTAATCTCCACTCTTTTCTTTTTTGGATTTGTATTAGTATGAACCAGTATTTGCTTTAATATGCAATTTTTATTAATTTAAATGAGCACCGCTTACGGCTACATTTGCTACAGGATTGTCCAGGTTGTCCTTTATGAATATCTCATAAAAGCAGTTTCTTCTGCCGTCCTTCAAACACCTCCTCTCGGAAATCAGCTGATCTCCTTTTGGTGAGCCGAGATAGCTTATCTGACTTACGGTAGTTACCGTAACTTGCTGACTGTTGACATTTGTAGCCACAGCAAATGTGAAATCCGCCAGAGTAAATATAGCTCCGCCCATCACATGACCTGTAGCATTCTCATGTCTTTCATCGACCTTCAGCACACATTTGGCATAATGATCGCCTACCTCCAGTATATCTATGCCGGTGGTTACCATGGCATATCTATCCTTGATGAAAAATTCTCTTGCCTTTTCTAAATCGCTCATTTTCTTATACTCCTAAACTTCCTCAAGCTTTGGAACATCAGATGTACAGTGCATGCACTTTGTGGCTTTTATATCTATCTCGCCGCAGCAATAAGGGCATTTTCTGGTAAGTGGAGCTGCCTCCTCTTCTTTTTTCTTGCCGATGGTCATCAGCTTGTTTATGCCCTTCATCATCAAAAATATGACAAATGCCATAATGATGAAGTTTATAACAGCTGTGATAAATGCGCCATACTCGATATACTGTCCTGTTTCAAATATCTGGATGTGACCGCCTACCTTGGCGCCGCCGATACTGTTAATTATAGGATTGATGAAGCTTTCCGTAAATGATGTTACAATAGCCTGAAAGGCTGCGCCTATAATTACACCTATTGCCAGATCCATGACATTTCCCTTGAGGGCAAATTCTTTAAATTCCTGCAAAAATTTCTTCATAAGTAGCTTCTCCTTCTTTTCTTGCATTTTGTACATGGCTTATTTATATATTCAAACGGTCAACGCTCTCGCTCTGCATCTCATGTAGCGGTACTAAGATTTTCATAACAGATGATTTTTCATAAATGAAAATCATCTGTTATGAAAAACTAAGGACCGACATTCGATGATGTGACCTTATTGAATATATAAAATAGCCATGTGCATACCATAAAATTATCTTACAAGAAGTGACTTTCCTGTCATTTCTTTTGGTTGTGGGAGTTCCATGATTTCGAGTAATGTAGGCGCGATGTCCGCCAGGCATCCTCCTTCACGAAGCTTTACTCCCTCGTCATAGTTGAATAATATAAATGGAACAGGATTTGTCGTATGTGCCGTATGTGGTGCTCCTGTTTCATAATTTATCATCTGCTCTGCATTTCCATGGTCAGCGCAGATAAATAATACTCCATCCACACTCTTGACTGCTTCTACCGCAGCGCCTACGCAGGCGTCTACTCTCTCGACAGCCTTTACAGCTGCAGGTATCACTCCGGTATGTCCTACCATATCAGGATTTGCAAAATTGATGATGATGACATCATATTTTCCTGAAGTGATGGCCTCTACGAGGTTCACACCTACCTCAGGAGCGCTCATCTCAGGCTGCAAATCATAGGTTGCTACTGCCGGAGACTTAACCAGTGTCCTGTACTCTTCCTTATTTGGCTCTTCTACACCGCCATTGAAGAAGAATGTAACATGTGCATATTTTTCTGTCTCAGCGAGACGAAGCTGTGTCTTGCCGCAGGCTGCCAGATACTCGCCAAATGTGTTGTCTATCTCTTCCTTCTTGAATGCAACCAGCTTGTTTGGTATGGTTTCATCATAATCCTTGAAGCATACATAAACGAGCGGCATGCGTCCGTATGGTCTGTCAAATCCGTCAAAATCATCCGAACAAAATGCTCTGGTTATCTCTCTTGCCCTGTCCGGTCTGAAATTAAAGAATATAACAGAATCATTTGGCTTTACAAGTGATACCGGCTTGCCGTCTTTTGTGATAACGGTAGGCAGTACAAACTCATCATATACTTCCTTGTCGTATGATTCCTGCATAGCCTGTACCGGATCCTCTGCCTGTATGCCCTCTCCCGTCACGAGAGATTTGTAGGCGAGCTCCACTCTGTCCCATCTGTTATCTCTATCCATCGCGTAGTAACGTCCTGACATAGATGCAACCTTACCTACGCCGATTTCCTTCATCTTTGCGATGAGCTCCTCGAGATATCCTTTGCCTGATGCAGGAGGTGTATCTCTGCCATCAAAGAATGGATGAACATATACATTTTCAAGGCCCTGTCTCTTGCACAGCTCGAGTATGGCATAAAGATGTGTATTATGGCTGTGTACTCCGCCATCTGAAAGAAGTCCCCACAGATGCAGGTCTGAGTTGTTCTTCTTGCAATTTTCGATGGCTGCAAGCATTTCTTCATTTTCAAAGAAATCGCCATCCTCTATCGCCTTGGTTATCCTGGTCAGCTCCTGATATATGATGCGTCCTGCACCGATATTCATATGACCTACCTCGGAATTTCCCATCTGTCCGTCAGGAAGTCCTACAGCAAGGCCTGATGCGTTGCCCTTTACATATGGGCATTCGGACATGAGCTTGTCCATCACAGGAGTGTTTGCCATGGCGATGGCGTTGCCCTCCGTTTTGTCGCTGATTCCATAACCATCAAGTACCATTAATACAACAGGTTTCTTACTCATTTTTATCATTTCTCCTTTTATTTAATCATTTCTTCATATACTTCGGCAACTTGAGCGATGTCTCCGATGGTTTTTAGTGTGCCATGGTCAAGGATCATTGCCTTATTGCATATTCTCTTTACCTGGTCGAGGGAATGGGATACAAATAGTACTGTCGTGCCACCCGCCATCATCTGCTGTATCTTTGCTTCTGATTTCTTGCGGAATTTTGCATCGCCTACTGACAGTACCTCGTCCAAAATCAATATCTCAGGGTCTGCAATCGTCGCAATGGAAAATCCGAGCTTTGATTTCATACCTGATGAATAATTTTTTATAGGGACATCTATAAACTTGCCCAGCTCAGAAAATTCAACTATCTCATCATATTTTTCTTCGAGATATTTCCTGCTGTAGCCAAGCACGGTGCCATATAAAAATATATTTTCACTGCCTGTATACTGACTGTCAAAGCCTGCGCCAAGCTCCAGGAGCGGCACTATCTTTCCGTGCTTTGTCACGTGTCCTTCAGTCGGCTTGAACACTCCGGCTATAACCTTAAGCAGCGTACTCTTTCCCGCGCCATTTAAGCCGAGAATCCCGAGCCTGTCTCCTTTGTTTATGGAAAAGCTGACATTCTTCAGCGCCCAAAACTCATCATAGCTTATCTGGTGCTTTAAGGATTTGATAATATACTCTTTTATATTATCTACCTTTTCACTGCTCAAATTAAATTTCATACTTACATTGTCTACTATTAATGCCTCTTTACTCATTTTGCCACCTATACATGAAGAATGAACTCATCCTGTTTTTTATAAAATACATACATGCCCAGCAGTAATGTAGCCACACCGAAGCCGCCAGCATATGCCACATATTTCCAGTTTATCGGGTCATTTAACATACAGCATCTAAATGTATAAATGATACCATATAACGGGTTATATTTGAGCAGCCAGTAAAATTTGCTTCCGAGGATTTTCTCCGGATAATAAAATATGGCGGATGCGTACATAATCAGCATAAGCAAAACGTCCCACAGATATTCCATATCCCTGAAAAATACAGTAACCGTCGACAATATCATACCAACGCCATATGTCAGTATAATCAGGAGTATCAGCGGCACTATGATAAGCAGCCAGCTCCATGTAGGCGATATCTTGCAGTATATCGCAAGCGGTATCAGCACCAGCAGGGATATCAAAAATATTACGAAATTGAATAAAACTGTGGACATGGGATACAAATATTTTGGTACGTAAACCTTTTTTATCATACCGGCATTTATCCAGATAGACCTGGCGGATGCCTTTGTGCCCTGCGAAAAGAATGAATACATCAACCTTCCGCACAGGATATACATAGGAAAATTATCATCCTTACCTGCACCAAACAATGTACCAAATACTATCGTCAATACGATGGTCGTCAAAATCGGTTCGAGAAGTGACCAGATTATTCCGAGATATGAACGTCTGTATTTTAATTTTATGCCTTTTTTCACCAGCTCAGCCAGCAAAAATCTTCGTTCCCAAAAATTTCTGATGTATTCCATATAATGATTAAACCTCTCTTAAATCCTTCCAAAAATCGAGACGATTATACCACAGTTATATATAATCGTCAAACAAACAAGTCTTAATTACAGCTGACTCCTCCATCTATAACAATGACAGCTCCCGTCATAAATTTTGCCTCATCGCTCGCTACATATAAAACTGCTTTTGATATATCTTCAGGCTGTCCCTGAGGTATAGATGAATCAAGACCTGCCATGATACGGCCTACGCCTGCCTGGCTTATATTTGTCTGTCCGTTCATTACCTCTGTCTCCACGCCGCCCGGACATATTACATTACAGCGTATCTTTTGCGGAGCATACATATATGCAGTATTTTTACTTACGCCAACCAGTGCGTGCTTGGATGCCGTGTAAGCGACACCTGCTCTGCATCCGTTTACTCCTCCTATAGAAGCCACATTTACTATATTTCCTGCTGTTTCCTGATTTAACATCACCTGAACTGCCTTACGCATGGCATATACCGGACCTTCGAGATTGACCTTCATTACCTTTTCCCACAGCTCATTGTTCATCTCTCCTATCGGAGTGAACTCGTCCATGATTCCTGCATTATTTACCAATATATCTAATTTGCCGCATTCTCTGACAGCATAATCTATCATTCCTTCATTTACTTCCTCAAGGCTTACATCTCCCGGATATGGAAGTATCTTTCCTGGCAGACTCTCCGCCTCTTTTTCAAGCTCCAGGAGGCGTTCCTTCCTTCTTGCAACTGCTACTACAGTCGCTCCCTCACTGGCAAAATCGAGTGCTATCCTTCTGCCCATTCCTGAGCTTGCTCCTGTTACAACTACGCTTTTTCCTTCAAATCTCATTTATCTATACCTCCATCTGTTCCAGTTCATGATATATCCTTGAAAGCGGCAGACCTACAACATTATTGTAATCTCCCTTTATACCCTTTACAAAGATGCCGCCCTTTCCCTGTATGCCATAGCTTCCAGCCTTGTCAAATGGCTCTCCGGTGGACAAATACCATACTATCTCTTCATGTGTCATGAGATAAAATTCTACCTCGGTCCGTTCATAAAAAATATTGGAATGAACCTCTTTTCCATCAAAATAAATAATAGCGACTCCTGTATATACATGATGAGTCTGTCCCGACAGGCTGTTTAATGTATTATATGCATCATCAAAATCATAGGGCTTGCCCAAGATGCGATTATTTAACGAAACGACTGTATCAGCTCCGATCACAATAAGCTTACCCGTACCTTTTTCCTTTTCAAATACATCAAATGCTTTCCGACTGGCCAGCTGCATAACCATATCCTTTGGCTGCATCACATCTGTATCTTCACTCACATCGCTCGTTATCACCTCATATTCATATCCTGCCTGAGTCAAAAGCTCCCGCCTTCTGGGTGAGCCGGATGCGAGTATCATTCTGATATCTTTATTCATTTCAAAAAACCTCATACAATCAAAAGCGCCCTCATTTAAAGTGTAGTATATCTAAACTTAAAATGAGGGCACAGCAAGTCAATAAATATTTACAGGTATTTATAAACCTTTATTTGTTGTAATTTACAACCTTACCAAAGTCTGCCTTGAGTGAAGCGCCACCTATAAGACCGCCATCGATATCAGGCTTTGCGAGAAGCTCAGCTGCATTTCCGGCATTCATAGAACCGCCGTACTGTATACGAACTGCCTCTGCTGTTGCCTCATCATATATCTCAGCGATGAGATCACGGATGCCCTTGCAAACCTCCTGTGCCTGGTCTGAAGTAGCGGTTTTGCCTGTGCCTATAGCCCAGATAGGCTCATATGCGATAACCATCTCCTTGACCTGGTCAGCAGTGATACCTGCAAGATCAGACTTAATCTGAAGACGTATCCAATCCATCGTTACACCCATCTCTCTCTGCTCCAGGCTCTCGCCACAACAAAGGATAGGTGTGATGCCTGCCTCAAATGCCTTCTTTACCTTTTTGTTTAATAAGCAGTCACACTCCTTGAAATAATCACGTCTCTCAGAATGTCCGATGATAACATATTTTACGCCAGCGTCTACGAGCATCTCAGCTGATATCTCGCCTGTATATGCACCCTTTTCCTCGAAATACATATTCTCAGCGCCAACTGCTACATTTGTACCCTTTACAGCTTCTACAACCGGTACTATGTCGATGGCAGGAACACAGTAAACTACATCTACATCATCGTTTACTACTAAAGGCTTTAACTCTTCACATAACTTAACTGCCTGGCTTGGAGTCATATTCATCTTCCAGTTTCCGGCAATAATCTTCTTTCTTGACATTTTTTATCCTCCTATAATACCCATGCATGCAAATAATTACAAAATGCTATTTTATATGTGTCTGCGATTTATATGTCCTACACGAAAACACTCTCGTTCTGCTGCTCATGTAGCGGTACTAAATTCGCATCTAAAGATGCTCATTAAGAACCGACATTCGCAGATGTTTCGTGTTAGGACATATAAATCCGACAGACACAAATACTATATTTATTTTGCGATTATTTGTCGTTTGCTGCAGCTACACCAGGGAGCTCCTTGCCCTCGAGGAATTCGAGTGATGCTCCGCCACCTGTTGAGATATGGCTCATCTTTGCGCCGTAGCCTAACTGATTTACGGCAGCAGCTGAATCTCCACCGCCGATGATGGTTGTAGCATCTGTATCAGCAAGAGCAGCAGCTACAGCCTTTGTACCGGCAGCAAGTGTAGGGTTCTCAAATACGCCCATAGGTCCGTTCCAGACAACAGTCTTTGCTGTCTTTACAGCCTCTGAATATAACTCGATAGTCTTTGGTCCGATATCGCATGCTTCCTTATCAGCAGCCATCTTGTCAGCATCATATACTGTAACGTCTACAGGAGCATCGATAGGATTTGGGAATGCGTCAATCATAACTGAATCAACAGGAAGCAGCAGCTTCTTGCCGAGCTTTTCAGCCTTTTCCATCATTTCCTTGCAGTAATCCAGCTTGGTATCATCTACTAATGAATTTCCAATCTCATATCCCTTAGCCTTTAAGAATGTATATGCCATACCACCACCGATGATAAGTGTGTCACACTTCTCCAGAAGGTTTGAAATAACATTAAGCTTGTCCGCTACCTTTGCGCCGCCGAGGATAGCTACAAATGGACGTACAGGATTTTCTACTGCATTTCCGAGGAAGTCTATCTCCTTCTGCATCAGATAACCTACTACAGCTGTATCAACCAGTGAAGCAACACCAACATTTGAGCAGTGTGCTCTGTGAGCTGTACCGAAAGCGTCATTTACAAATACATCGCAGATAGAAGCAAGATCCTTTGAGAATGCCTCGCCGTTCTTTGTTTCTTCAGCTCTGAAACGTGTATTTTCGAGAAGTATAACATCTCCGTCCTGCATAGCTGAAACAGCAGCCTTTGCATTTGGTCCTACAACCTCCATGTCAGCAGCAAACTTTACTTCCTGTCCCAGAAGCTCTGAAAGACGTGCAGCAACAGGTGCTAATGTCTTAGTCTTCTTATCCTCTTCTGTCTTAACCTTGCCTAAGTGTGAGCAAAGGATAACCTTTCCGCCGTCAGCTATAAGCTTTTTGATAGTAGGAAGTGCAGCTACAAGTCTGTTCTCATCTGTTATCTGTCCATCCTTTAAAGGTACATTAAAATCACATCTGCAAAGCACGCGAAGTCCTTTAACATTGATATCATCTACTGATTTCTTATTTAATGACATTTTTTATTTCCTCCTAATATAATACTTTAAAAAACAGGGTCCGGTCCATTTTTTAAAGACCGGACCCCTTTAAGGTCTGATTATCAGCAAATTAAGCTAATTCAGCGAAGTACTTAATTGTTCTAACCATCTGGCTTGTGTATGAGTTCTCATTGTCATACCATGAAACAACCTGAACCTCATATAAGTCATCTGCAATCTGAGCTACCATAGTCTGTGTAGCATCGAATAATGAACCATATCTCATACCAACTACATCTGATGAAACGATCATGTCCTCATTGTAGCCATATGACTCTGAAGCTGCAGCCTTCATAGCAGCGTTGATGCCTTCCTTTGTAACGTTTGAACCCTTAACAACAGCTGTAAGGATAGTTGTAGAACCTGTAGGAACAGGTACTCTCTGTGCAGAACCGATTAACTTTCCATTTAACTCTGGGATAACAAGGCCGATTGCCTTTGCAGCACCTGTTGAGTTAGGAACGATATTTACTGCAGCTGCACGAGCTCTTCTAAGGTCTCCCTTTCTGTGTGGTCCGTCAAGTACCATCTGATCGCCTGTGTAAGCGTGGATAGTTGACATAATACCTGACTGAATAGGAGCATAGTCATTAAGAGCCTTAGCCATTGGAGCTAAGCAGTTTGTAGTACATGAAGCTGCTGAAATGATTGTATCATCCTTTGTTAAAGTATTTTCATTTACTGAGAATACGATAGTTGGAAGGTCATTTCCAGCTGGAGCTGAAATAACTACCTTCTTTGCACCTGCATCGATATGTGCCTGTGACTTAGCCTTTGATACATAGAAGCCTGTACACTCCAGAACTACATCTACGTCAAGGTCTCCCCATGGAAGATTCTTAGCATCTGCTTCAGCGTAAATCTTTAATGTCTTGCCACAAACTGTGATTGTGCCTGCCTCATCATCAGCTGAAACCTGATCAGCGTACTGATACTTGCCCTGTGATGAATCATACTTTAATAAGTGAGCGAGCATAGAAGGCTTTGTTAAGTCGTTGATTGCAACTACCTCATAACCTTCTGCGTCAAACATCTGTCTGAATGCAAGACGTCCGATACGTCCAAAACCATTGATTGCTACTTTTACTGCCATTTTTTATTCCTCCTAAGTTTTAAATAATATACAATATACTGCCACAAAAGACAGTAATGAGTCGTGTATAAGCACACACATTTATCATACCTTTTTTATGTTTGAATTTCAAGTAGAAATGTTAAAATTTTCATAAAACCTTTTGTGTAATTTTGCCGAAAAATGTGATATTGAATTACATTTATACGTAGGCTATAATAACAGCAAATAAAGCGCGCAAAAATAAATCTCAGGAGATAAAATAAAATGAAAATATGTGACTTTCATGTACACTCAGCATTTTCAGATGATTCAGATGCTAGTCTGACATCCATCATAGAAAAGGCCTTGAGCCTAGGTATACAAAAGATATGCATCACAGACCATTACGATATCGACTTTCCCATAAATGAAGAAAATACTCTTGCCTTTGATTTGGATACACCGGCTTATATAGCCGCAGTAACTGCTCTCAAAGAGGAATATAAGGATCGTATCGATATACGTCTGGGCGTGGAAATGGGTCTTATGAGCCATATAAAGGACAAGGTCCATGATTATATATCTTCTCATCCGTCATATGATTTTGTCATAGGCTCGTCTCACTTAGTTGACGGAAAGGATCCTTATTTTCCATCATTTTATGAGGGGCGCTCAGAAAAGCTGAGTATACGCGCATATTTCGAAGCCATACTGGAAAATGTAAAGGTCATAACGGATTATGATGTATATGGTCACCTCGACTATATAGTAAGATATTGTCCATCCGGAGAAGCTGCATTTTCATTTGATGACCATGAGGAGATACTTCGGGAAATACTACAGACCATCATCTCAAATGGTAAGGGCATAGAGATAAACACCGGCTCCCTGTATAAGGGCATGAGCTATGCTCATCCGCATATGGAAATCCTCAGACTGTATAAGAATCTCGGCGGCGAGATTATCACGGTAGGCAGTGATGCTCACAAGCCGGAATATCTGTGCTATGACTTTGAAACCTTCGCCAGAGACACATTACAGTCTCTCGGATATAAATATTTCTGCACATATAAGGACAGAAAGCCGGAATTTAACCTGCTATAATCGTTCCGCCGCCCACCAGATGATCATCCTCATAAAATACAACCGCCTGTCCCTTTGTCACAGCCCGGACAGGCTCGTCAAATATTACCTCGATATGGGCGTCATCCGACATGCGTATCGTCGCCATGGTTCCCTTATCTGCATATCTGATTTTTGCAAGTACACGCATCTCTCCATCCAGTTCAGGTATCGACATCAGATTTATATCGCCAGCTGTCAGCCTGTCAGTGTATATGTCTTTATCCTCTCCGATTACAACCTCATTTGTCTCAGGTCTGATATCCGCCACATATACAGGATGACCCATGGCAAGACCCAATCCCTTTCTCATACCTATGGTGTAGTGTATGATGCCTTTATGCCTGCCAAGTATATTTCCATCTCTGTCTACGAAATTGCCAGGTGCAGAAGCTATACCTGCCTCTCTCTCCAGATATCCGGCATAATCTCCATCCGGCACAAAGCATATATCCTGACTGTCCGGCTTATCTGCCACTGATAATCCTATTTTTCCTGCGATATCCCTTATCTGCGCCTTGCTGTAATCTCCTGCCGGCATAAGGGTATGTGCGAGCTGGAACTGGGTCAGATTATATAGTGCATAGGTCTGATCCTTTTCCTTTCCTGCCGCCACCTGCAAAGTATATCTGCCATTTGGCAGCTTTATCACTCTGGCATAGTGCCCCGTAGCGATATAATCTGCACCTATCTCCATGGAGCGTTTGAGGAGGCTTTCCCATTTCACATATCTGTTGCAGGCTATACACGGATTTGGCGTATGTCCCAGCCTGTATTCATTTACAAAATAATCTATGACCTGAGTTTTAAACTCCTGTTTGAAATTCATAACATAATGTGGTATGCCTATTTTTGCTGCGACTCTTTTTGCATCAGAAACGGCGGAAAGCCCGCAACAGCCGCCATTTTCACTGACTGCCATGTCGGGCTCATCCTGCCATATCTGCATAGTCACACCAAATACATCATATCCCTGTTCCTTTAAGAGCCAGGCTGCTACCGACGAATCTACTCCGCCGGACATGCCTATGCAAACCTTTTCTGCCATATGGTAAACTCCTAATATTCCTCTTCTTCTTCACCCTCTGAGATATCATTTTTAGGCTTTGACAGACCCTCTATCTTTATGCCGTTCTTTTCACAATAATCCCAGAGTGCAGCATGTATTGCTTCCTCTGCTAGCAGTGAGCAGTGTACCTTTACAGGCGGAAGTCCGTCCAGAGCCTCCATAACGGCCTTGTTCGTAACCTCCAATGCCTCATATATAGTCTTTCCCTTTACGAGCTCAGTAGCCATAGAGCTGGTCGCAACAGCCGCACCACAACCAAATGTCTTAAACTTTACATCACGTATTACCTGATTTTCATCTATATCAAAATATATCCTCATGATATCTCCGCATTTGGCATTTCCTACCGTGCCTACTCCGGAAGCATTTTCTATCTCTCCGACATTTCTCGGATTCTGGAAATGGTCCATAACCTTTTCGCTGTACATATCTTACTCCTTCTTTCTACTATTTGTTATTATTTTGTCTTCTTACAAAATCCTCATAAAGAGGCGACATATTTCTCAGATTTGTAATCGTAGCCTTGATCTTTTCTACTACATAGTCCAGCTCCTCCCTGGTATTTTCATAACCAAGTGTGAGTCGGAGTGACCCGTGCGCTATCTCATGCGGCAGTCCTATGGCAAGAAGCAC
>X287_Common_Brushtail__coassemble_9_pt1 | contig 46510 bp, 41 predicted proteins | sample X287_Common_Brushtail__metabat2_low_PE_009 | metagenome-assembled genome bin X287_Common_Brushtail
GTAACTTATTAACCAAGATACAGTAATTTATGTATCTAAAAGATATTATACGAGGAGGAAATCAATATGAAATCAAAAAAAAGAATAAAAAGATTAGAAAGAAATATTGCAAAGACATTAATGATTGTATTTGCCATTTCATCAATGTAAATGGTTGTATATGCCAGCACAACATCAAAAACATATACTTATTCAAATAAGTATGTGATGGAATATTCGCTATCAGTAACGGGTTCGACATCATCTAGTGCGGGAGCTGCCATAACAAGTACAGATAATGAAGCTGTTGCGTTTGCATCACTATTTGGATACAATTCATCAGGTACAGCTGTGTGTTCGGGAAGTGTATATCAAGATGCTTATGTGTATATTACAAAAGCTGGTAAGAAGGCTGTAAAATATACCAGTTATCATTCCCTTGTTGATGAAAATCACAAACCATATGGTTCATCAAAAAGCATTACTAAATACACATCATAGTAAATTATAAACTTTTAAAATATAAAATTTTTACAGGGTGTGTGGAGATATGTCAAGAAGAAGAAACGGAAAAAAAACAAACAAAAAGAAGGTATTTATAACTGTAGGTGTAGTTCTTGTTATAGTAATCGGTATTGTTATATGGGCACGTTTCCGTTTTCAGGGAGAATGGAGTGTCGCTAGTGGTGGATCAGGCAGCTTTGGTGCAGAAACTTATTATGATGGCGGATTTGGCTCCGAAGAAGTGAAATCACCCGGAATATATATCAGATACACTGCAAATGTATCTAATTCAGGTACGATGATTCTGGCAATCAGAGAAGTAGATAGTGAAATACTTGACAGTGATAATTACGATAATGTATATGATTTGGAGATAATTGATGCAATAGAAATCACAGGAAATGACACAAAGGAAATATATATAAGCAGCGACGATTATAGTGAGGTAATTATCCACGAATATACACCGGATAAAGCAGAAGCAGAGACAAGTTATGAAATTTTATGCTATACATCAGGTGTTACGAAATTTGCCGGATGGTTAAATAATATAACATTTGGAATGTTTGAAGAACAGATTTATAGTTTTTTTGATATTGAATAGCATGACAGTCAGTTAAAGGGCAAATTTATATGAGTATTTTTCTTAGAAAACTGAAAAAAAACCTACTTTATCTGATTTGCATGCAGATATCATTTGTATGTGTGATTTTGATATTGTTTTTTGGAATTAACATATATGTAAATATATATGCAGAAAAAGATGATAAAAATGCGTATAAATATACATATGAAACCACATTGAGCACAACTGAAGATATAACTGCAGACGAATATATCAGTAAGCTCCAGTTAGCAGACTGTAATGTAAAAATTATAAATTTTAATGCATATATCGATGACATGAAATCGACTATTTTGACAGATATCATGATTAATTCCGTTGAAGAAAATTATCCATTTGAAGAAGGCGGTATAGGCAATCTGACCGATGGAGAAAAGGATGTAATTTTGGGCGCTGCGTACAAGGAAAACGTATATCAAAAGGACGGAGAATCGTATTTCAGGATATTTGGAGAAGAATATAAAGTATGCGGTTTTTTGAGCTCCGGTAAAAGCGTATCCTTTGACTATAAGATAATCGTAGATTATGATGGCATAGGAGAGGCTTTTAAAGAAGAGTTGAGAAGAAATGCCGACTATGGTATCGAATTAATACTTGAAAGCTATACTGAGGATACTGACACTATATATAGCGAATTACGAGATATGGGATTGAGTCTGTCTGTAACAACATCTGAAGTATTTTTGGCGAGTGCAAAAACCTTTATGAATGAACAAACATATTGTGTGGTTATATATATGTTTTGCTTCATATGTATCTATACGATTTTGATATATTATATAAAAAGTCACAGAAAGGAATTTGCAATAAGGAAAATTAATGGATATAGCAAATCAAAAAATATGCTTATAATGTATAAAGATATTTTTTCAAATTTCCTGGTAAGCTTTTTACTTAGCATGATTATTATTTGTATTATATTAAAGAGCCTGTCAAAATATATACAGGAATATAATATACAGATATCATTTCAAAATCTTATAATTATGTTTATTATTTTTCTGGTATCCTTATTTTTGGTTTCCATACGGCCATTTTATAATCTTGTAATGACGGATCCAATAGTTTTTTTGAACAGGAGGAGACAATGAGATTAAAAGAATGCCTTTATTTTGTATATATGGATATAATCACAAAATTCAAATATTATTGTGTTTCCCTGTTTTCATTAGTTATTTCCATCCTTGTAATAAATACCGGACTTGGAACATATTTTAGTGAATTTTATGTATATAATATTTTGGAAAATTCATTTGATACGAATGAAGTGTATAAAATCGAATTTCCATATATTACAATGAATGAAGAATATGCAGAGGATATTACAGAGTTTATTTCAATATCAAATGATACAGGCTTATCCATGTATACATATACGGGAATAACATTTGAAGAACAAAATGCCGGGTATACATATGATGAGAAAGAATATGATTCTACACACATACTTTCGATTGATAATACAATGTTGGCAAACAGCAAGCTTGTAGATGAAAATGGAGATAAGATATATCTGGATACCATTGATGATTATTATGAGGTTGCAGTAGGATATAATCTGAAGGAGGATTTTCCTGTAGGAACCATTTTGACCGATCCAAGATCGGGAAGGAAGTATACGGTTGCTTATGTTTTAAAGAATGATACTACCTGGATAACTACAGATTCACTTACTGATGTAGAAGCTGAATTAAATATTGATGATTATATTATAAGCCCGATTGATGAATATTATTATTCGGATGATTTTACTGCTATAGGTGTTTTTTCATATACAAATAGCATGTATCTGTTTGGCGATGAAGATATATCAGCAAGAATCGAACAGCTATATGATAATGCTGAAAATTGTGGTATTTCAATAGATGTTAAGACCTTGGAAGAAATAGTGAATGAAGATAAGCAGACTTATAATGAGCTATACGTTTTAATCTTTATACTTTGCATTTCACTGGGGTGTGCATCAGCTGTAATGATAATAATGCTTTCAGTTTTGGACTGCGCAAGTGATAAGTATAGTATTGGTATATATATGGCAAATGGAATGTTATCAAAGGATATTTATAAAGTTATACTTATAAAAAATATGAGCAGAATTATACTGCCTTTTGTAATCTGTACATGTATCATATTTATAGGCGACATGACAACCATAGATTTACATTCGCAGCTGTTGGTGGAGGGGATAGTTTTAATTGCAGTTATTTGCTGTGAGTTACTTGCTACACATATTACATATGGCATAATAAAAAGAACGCCGGTTTTGAAGATGATAAGAGGTGAAGATTAAATGATAGTTTTAAAAAATATATCAAAAACATATAACTGTGGTTCCGAATCGGTTAACGCATTAAAGGATATAAATTTGGAGATTTCGGATGGCGAATTTGTCTTTGTACTTGGGAAATCCGGCTCTGGAAAAACAACATTACTTAATATTATAGGTCTGCTTGATTCATATACTGATGGCAATTATATACTAAAGGATACAGATGTGTCAGACATATCTGCCGCAAAGAAAGAAAAACTAAGGAAAGATAATATTGGCTTTGTTTTTCAGCATTTTGAGCTGCTAAATAATTATACTGCATATGAAAATATAGAAATGCCGCTTATTCCGAGGAATATTAAGAGAAAAGAACGAAAGCTCAGAGTAAATGAATATGCCGAAAAGCTTGAAATATCAGAATTACTTGATAAATTTCCTGATGAAATGTCAGGTGGTCAGCAGCAAAGAGTTGCTATTGCCAGAGCGCTTATAACCGGAAATAATATTATTTTGGCTGACGAGCCGACAGGTGCTCTTGATTCAAAGACATCAGAAATGCTTATGGAGGTTTTCTCAGATATAAATAAAATGGGAAAAACGATAATATGTGTTACTCACAATGAGGATTTAATCCGGTATGGAAGCAGAGTAATATATCTGGAAGACGGATGTATAGTAGATGATAAGAAAAGCATGGGGATTTAAAACCTTGTGCTTTTATTATTTTTATGCTACTATAAATTTCAGAAACAAAAAAAGTCACAATTAAACAGAATTAAATGAAACGAGGGCGTTTTTTGGCGCTCTCATTTTGTTTTTCTATGGGAATTGTAACGTGCAGGTAAAAGGAGGAATTTCTTATGGAAGATGCAATGGAGATTGCAAACAGCCTTCCCATGTGGATAGCATGCGGAGTCGCAGTATGCCTGGTACTATTACAGGCGATATTATTTGCCATAAAGGCTTACAAGGCGGGACCGAAGGTCGGCCTTACAAAGAAACAGATGAACAGCGCGCTAAAGAGCAGCGCAATCACATCAATCGGACCTTCAGTAGTTATTTTGAGCGGTATGTTATCGCTTCTCGTAACAGTCGGTGCACCTATGGCATGGATGAGACTTTCGATGATTGGCTCGGTTATGTTTGAGGCAATTGCAGCCGGCATTGGTACAAATGTAGTCGGCGTTGAGCTTGGAGTTGACACTCTTACAAGTGAAGCACTTGGCATGGCAGTCTGGACCATGGTTCTTTGCTCCATCGGATGGGTTTTATTTGCAACATTTTCGGCGAACCGAATGGACAAGATTCAGACGAAGCTTTCAGGCGGTGACTCAAAGAAGCTTATCGCAATTTCAACCGCAGCTGTTATCGGTGTATTTTCCGCGATGTCGGCGCAGCATCTGGTAAAGCTTAACAAATATTCTATTTCATGTGTTCTGGGCGCGGTAATCATGTTTATCATGATAAAAATTTCGGAAAAGTTTCCGAAGCTTAAGGAATGGAACCTGACAATCAGTATTTTAGCGGCAATGATAATTACATATATCATTTGATACAAGGGATCCAAAGTCATAAAATGGAACGTTAATGTTCCAATTTATGACCTTGGAAACCGCAACAACATGAGGAAGTAGCCATCTTTCGTAGAAAAAATGAGCGTATTCCGAATGTTGTTAGGATTGCGAGAGTGCAGAGCACGGAGCAATCCGTAGCATAATATTTAATTATATTTCGGAGGTAACAAAATGGAAGATAAGACTTATTTTAATAGTGAATATATGCCGAAAATGAATAAAATCGGCAAGATAACCGGCTATGTAGGCGTGCTGGTTGCATTTTTGCCGGCGCTTGTTTTGGCAGTTATATATGGCATTTTGCCAAAGCCTGCGGCACTTCTTACAGCATTTGTAGCAGGCGCAAGCTCATTTGCAGTGCTGTGGTTCGTAGAGCCTATTTCATATTTTTCAGTTCTTGGACCGATTGGCACATATATGGCATTTTTATCAGGAAATATCTCAAATATGCGTGTTCCTTGCGCGAGCATGGCGCAGGCTGCAGCGGATGTAGAGCCGGGTACGGAAAAGGGCTCGATTGCAGCAACACTCGGTATGGCCATGTCTATAGTAATAAATGTAGCAGTTTTGACTATCGGAGTAATACTTGGAAGCTCCATTTTATCTATGCTTCCTGACTCGATAACGGATGCGTTAAATTACCTGTTGCCTGCACTTTTTGGTGCGCTTCTGGTACAGTTTGGTGTAAAAATGAAGAGTCATACGCTCAGTATTTTGATATTTGCTGTTCTGATAAATGTAGGGCTGAATGCAGGAATTTTTAACTGGCTTCCGGGCGCATCAAATTACCTCGGCATCCTTACCAGTGTATTCCTCTCAATCGCAGTTGCGATGTTTACCTACAGCAAGAAGAACAAAAAAGAAGAAGAACTTAAGACAGAACAAAAATAGAATGTAGGAGGCATTTGTTTATGATAAAACAGGACGCATATGATGAGGTTCTGGGGCTGGAACCGCTGTGCCGCAAGACGGCGCGCTGGCTCTTTAAGCATCCGGAGCTGAGCAGATGTGAAAAAGAGTCCGCAGACTATATGAGAGGTATTTTGGAAAAGGAAGGCTTCAGACTGGTAAATAGTAAAACGTTGTCCAATGCGTTTTATGCAGAGTATGGGAAGGGTTCACCTGTTATAGCGGTACTCGGTGAATATGACGCACTGCCTGAGCTGTCACAGGAGGCGACACCTGTCAGAAAACCGATAAATGAGGGAGCGCCGGGACATGGCTGCGGGCATAATCTGCTTGGTGCGGCTGCGGTAACCGGAGCTGTCGCCATAAAGAGAATTTTGGAAAAATCAAAAGTGACCGGAACAGTTCGTTTCTATGGCTGCCCGCAGGAGGAGCTGCTTGATGGAAAGGTTAGAATGATCGCAGAAGGCTTATTTAACGGATGTGACGTAGCACTTTCGTGGCATCCTATGGATGCGACGATGACTCACGACAGGGCATATCTTGCAAGCACGACCATGAAATTCTATTTCAAGGGAATATCAAGTCATGCTGCATTTGCACCTGAGCGTGGAAGGAGCGCGCTTGATGCCGTGGAGCTGATGAGCGTCGGCTGTAATTATCTGCGTGAGCATGTTGTAGATAAAACGAGGATCCACTATACAACTGACAGCGGCGGGTTTGCTCCAAATATTGTACCCGACAAGGCGAGTGCATGGTATTATGTCCGCGCGCCTTATATCGCAGATGTAAAGGATACAGCGGCGAGGGTCGAGAAGGTCGCAAAGGGTGCAGCGATGATGACGGATACCGAGGTTTCTGTAGAGCATGGCTCATGCTGTTGTGAATTTAAAGAAAATAACGCATTTGCGGATCTGACATATGCAAATCTGATTGAAGCTGACGGACCAAAATATACGGCGGAGGAAATAGAATTTGCAGAAAGACTTCAAAAGACTGTAGCTGCAGGGATAGTAGATGGCAGCCGTAAAGCCTATGGCATGGAGGATGAGTCGGTATTTATGGGAGTCGGCGACAGACATTTGTGTGAGAAAAATATTATGACGGCATCATCCGACACAGGCGATGTCAGCTACTTCATACCGACCGGACTGTTTACGACTGCCTGCTGGCCTATCGGATGTGCACCCCACACATGGCAGGCAACTGCATCAGCCGGAAGCACATTTGGCGAAAAGGGTGCACTGTACGCGGCAAAGGTCATCGCCGGAACTGCTTGGGATTTGCTCACAAAGCCTGAAACATTTGCGAGGATAGTAAAAGAATTTGAAAGTCGTGATGACGGCACTTATGCACCGATGCTCGGTGATTAAGATATTGACATAAAGCTCTTTAATTGATAGAATTTCCCAACAATCATCTGTTGATTGTATTTGTAAACTGAAGGAGAGATATGAGATGGGAATTGTAGAGCTATTTATACTGGCGGTCGGGCTGTCGATGGATGCATTTGCAGTATCCGTATGCAAGGGGCTTGCTATGGAAAAATGCAGCTTTAAAAAGGCGGCAATATGCGGAGTGTGGTTCGGAGGTTTTCAGGCGCTGATGCCATTTATAGGATATCTGGCAGGCTACCAGTTCAGGAAATATATAACGTCCATAGATCACTGGGTTGCATTTGTTTTACTGCTCATTATCGGTATAAATATGATCAGAGAAGCTTTTTCAAAGGAAGAAGACGAAGCGGATGATTCCCTCGGCGTTAAAACCATGTTTATCATGGCAGTCGCTACCAGCATAGATGCTCTGGCTGTCGGAGTTACATTTGCATTTCTGCCCGACACAAATATCATTGCTGCAGTTTTATTTATAGGAGTTATAACCTTTATCCTGTCTACGATAGGTGCAAAGCTTGGTAATATATTTGGAGCAAAATATAAAAACAAAGCGGAATTTGCTGGAGGCTTGATATTGGTACTTCTTGGGGTTAAAATACTGCTTGAACATCTGGGGATACTCGGATAAGTCAAAATAAAAGAGGAAAATAAAATGTCAGAGATTAAAAAAATTGCCGTGCTTACAAGCGGCGGAGATGCTCCCGGTATGAATTCCGCGGTAAGGGCGGTTGTGGTCAGCGCTTATAATATGGGTATAGAGGTTGTGGGCGTTATGAGAGGATATGAAGGCCTCATAGACTGGGAGGTTATGACACTTACTCCTGATATCGTCAGAAACATAAATAACCTGGGAGGCACCATACTTTATACGAGCAGAAGTGAGCGCTTTATGAAGCAGGAATATAGAAAGAAGGCTGCTGATAATCTGCGTCATGCCGGAGTGGATGCCGTGGTTGCCATAGGCGGAGACGGTACGCTCAGAGGTGCGGTAAGATTTCGCGAGGAAGGCATAAATATAATCTGTATTCCGGGAACTATAGACAGAGACGTATCATGTTCGGAATATACGCTGGGATTTGATACGGCGGCAAATACAGCTACGGAAGCGATAGACAGGATAAGAGATTCGTCCATATCTCACGGCAGATGCAGTGTGGTAGAGGTCATGGGCAGGAAGAGAGGCTATATAGCACTCTGGGCAGGCATGGCGACATCAGCTGACGCCATCATACTTCCTGAGAAGTGGAATGGAGATTTTGATTATATCACGGATGCCATAAAGCAGAAGCATATAGATGGCAGAAACAGCTATCTGGTAGTGGTAGCTGAGGGTGTGATAGACGCACCGGAGCTGGCGTCACTGATCCAGGAAAAGACAGGAGTAGAGTCCCGGGTATCAGTCCTTGGATATATACAAAGAGGCGGGCAGCCGACTGCAAAGGACAGGATGTACGGCTCTCTGATGGGAGCGTATGCACTCGAGCTATTAAAGGCCGGCAGAAAGAACCGCATAGTAGCGATAAAAAATGACATATTAACCGACTATGACATAGAAGAAGCACTGGATATTCATAATAATATGCTCGACACTTTCCAGTATGAGTTAAGTCTCAGACTGTCAGAATAGTATTTTTGTCATGTACAGCGATAGAAATACGTCGCAAAAGACTGCGTTTGGTATGAGGATATGCCAAAACGCAGTTTTTTTCATTTTTAGTATAAAAATAAATAATTTTAAAGATGTTTTTTGTTGAATTTGACATAAAATAATGGTAATCTAATGAAGTGAGGGCAAAAAATTATATTTGTTTGTATGACAGCACCATTTAGTGCGTATACAGACTGCGCATTTTTAAGGAGATATGACTATGATACTGATTGATACACAAAAAGAAGAGTTCAGCAAGCTGAAGGATATTAGAGTGTTTGGCAAGATCAGTCATGAAAACAGATTTAACGGTGATTTGCTTGTAATTGGTTTGGGAGGAGTAGGTCGACAGGTATTATGCGCTTTAAAGGGGATGCTTTCTGACAAAATTACGGCAGAGGACAATATATCTTTCCTCTATGTGGATTCCAGTATACCCGAGATGGAGCAAACTATAGAAGATAGCAAGGAAAATATAGGCCTGAATGCTATGGAGGTAATGAGTATCTACAGACCTAATCTCGAAAATATTCTTGCAAATGGCATAAAAAACAATCCGGTGCATCCGAATCTTGCAAACTGGATGGATCCTGAGTTCCCTGAAATCAACATTGGTACAGACGGAGCAAAGGGCAACAGGCAGATAGGAAGACTTATGTTTTCAAATGCCTACGAGGATATCAGAGTATTATTGTTCGATAAGCTGGACGAGATACATGACAAAATGACCGGAGATACGCTTGATATTATTGTTATAACAGGTGTAGCCGGCGGTACGGGAAGCGGCATATTAAGCGATCTGACATATAATATCAGAGCTTATGCCAAGGCGATGAAATGGAATAATGTGCGCTTAGGCGGTTGCCTGCTGATGCCGGATGTTTTGTATGGTAATCAGAAAGTGTCAGCTGATCCGGAGCTTGTCTACAGACTGAATGCAAACGGCTGCGCTACCATGAAGGAAGTGGATTACCTGATGAAGCTTTCTGAGAAAAATGACACATATACATATGAGAGCACGACTCACAGGATGAGCATCAGGGATAATCTCTTTGATGTATGTATGCTTGTTTCGGGAAAAAAGGATGAACAGGGTTATATACCAGAGGGCTTTATCTATCAAAATACAGCCAAATTCCTCTATAAGCTTTCCTGCAATAAATATATCGGAAATAATGACGTTGAAACCAGTAAGAAGCTGCTTCGTGATGTATTCTTTGACAGCCCGGATAAGGAGATTACGAGCTGGAAGATGAATGCGGATGAGTCGCTTAAATCAGGCAACTGTTATTATAAGGTTGTGAGTGAATCGGATTATATCATCCCTGTTCAGGCGATGGAAAATATCAGTGAGAGTACATTCTTTACTACAGCATATAAGAGGCTTTTTGTTCCTCCATTTTCTGATGAACAGACTATGGCAGATATAGCAGATGCTCTAAGCGACTTAAAGAAGTTTCTCGAGGAGGCTCCAGGCGACCAGATAAGTCTCAATGTAAACGGACTGATTAACTTTAATCAGTTTGAGAGACCGGCTTACAAGATGATAAAAAAAGGACAGGATAATCTCAGAGAAAGCATGGGCAAGAAGCTTGAAGCAGTAGATAAGGAAATTCCTGTAATGGTAAAGTCCATAAAGAATAAGCTCTGGGCGTCACTTGACGCGATAATATCCAGATATCTGAAGCTGTATGGACCATTTGCTGCGATTGATCTGATAGGAGCGCCAGGAGTGGGCGTAACTGACAGTAGCAAGGGCATGGTTGCAGAGATAAACAAGCTGGCGGAGATACATAGAAATTATACTCCTTCAGGCGAATTTGAGCGTATTATTGACTCCATCAAGGAGATAGTAGCAAAGAGATTTTTCACATTTCCATCTGCAAAGCGTGAGACTGAAGCGGGATATTTTGACGCCTGCATCAAGGAGACGCTGGAGGTAGAGCGTACCAAGATTATGGATGGTATAAATTCTGCGGATTTATTTGGTGATACTGTCAGATGGCTGAAGCAGAGAGCGGAGCATCTCGACGAGATATACTCACAGTTTGGCGAGGATCTGAAAAATGCAGTTGAGGATCTGGCGACAGAAGGCAAGTCGATGGTCGGAAGTGTATTGAAGGACGCTCCATGTCATGAGTTCCTGCCAAATGACTTCATGACAGAAAAGAGGATAAACCTCTTTAAGGAAGGCCTTATAAATCTGATGTTAGGTAACGAAGCAAATATAGATAATGGCAGAATAGTTCCCATAAAGGATGAGATGGAAAAGATATACAGGGAGATGTTCAGCGGTATTGGCGCTTTCGGACCTGAGAAGATGATGACGGTAGCATTTTCTTCTAAAAAGCTTGGCGAAAATGATCTGAATGTTATGTTTGGTTCTCCGACTAATGACAGGAGAGAGAGTATACTTCAGACGGCAGCAGCTGCATTTGTCAAGGAAATCAAAGAGGAACAGGAGCTGTGTGTTATAAGATCGGATATCAGGGAGAAGCTTATTTCCAAGAAATTTATATCTGTTCCAAATATGATGCCATATTTCAGTAAGGCAGTAAAGCAGCTTTTGATGTCTGCTCCATATAATGAAAAGGAGGACTCCATCACCTTAAACCCGGGTGAGATGGAAATTGCCATAGATACCACGTTTGTAGGAGTTCCGCTTTGCGCTATGGAATGCGCATCAGATATGCAAAAGGCATATAATTCAGTTACCGGATATATGGGACTTCATATTGATGAGATGAACAGGGATATGAGAGAATATCCTGATATGGTAAGCTTTTCATAATTTATAAGTGATACAAAATCAATATGGGTGCAGTTTAATTCCTTAAGCTGCACCTATTATTTTGACCTGAGTTTATGAGAACGCTTTGGAGGTATAAAATGAGCAATGATATAAGGATTTGCGTCTGCTCTGCTGAGAGCTTTAATGATCGGGATACGTTTGAACGTTATATAAGCAGGGTTTCCAAATATAGAAGAGAGAAAATAGAAAAATACAGATTTATGAAGGATAAGGCGCTCAGCCTCGCGGCAGGACTGATGCTTTCATATGCGCTTGAATCAGAGGGCATATCCGAAATGAATCAGGAATATATAGTAGGAGAGCATGGTAGACCGGAGTTGAAAGCTTATCCGGACATCAGCTTTAATATAAGTCACAGTGGTAATATGGCGGCGCTTGTTTTTTCGACTAAACACAGGGTAGCTATAGATATCGAACAGATAAGGCAATATCCGGATAAGGTTGCGGAGAAATATTTTTCGCCTCATGAGAAGGATATGCTATATCGGAAATCCGAAGGCCATAGTAGGGAAGAATATTTTTATGCATGTTGGACCAGAAAAGAGGCATATGGAAAGCTGGCAGGTTCGGGGCTTGATTTTTCGGATATAATGATTAATAATACCTTTGATAATGATTTCCTAAATAGAAATGGTATATATATGAAAACATTGAGTCCGGTACCTGGCTATATAGTATCGGCGGCATCAAATGACAGGGAAATACTGGGGTCTGATTTTCTTGTAAGAAGCTTGATAACAAACAAAGAGGAGAACATATAAAATGGCGGACAAACAGATCGTAGATGAGATTAATAAGAGAAGGACATTTGCTATAATTTCGCATCCTGATGCAGGAAAGACGACACTTACCGAGAAATTTCTTTTATTTGGAGGAGCTATCAACACTGCCGGTTCTGTAAAGGGCAAGGCGAATTCAAAATATGCTGTATCTGACTGGATGGATATAGAAAAGGAGAGGGGTATTTCTGTTACGTCATCCGTATTGCAGTTTAATTATGACGGATATTGTATAAATATCCTCGATACACCAGGACATCAGGATTTCTCCGAGGACACATACAGAACGCTTATGGCGGCTGATTCGGCTGTTATGGTTATAGATGCTGCAAAGGGTGTCGAGGCGCAGACCATCAAATTATTTAAGGTATGTGTCATGAGACATATTCCGATATTCACCTTCATAAATAAGATGGATATGAATTCAAAGGATACCTTTGAGCTTTTGGATGAAATCGAAAATGTGCTGGGCATAAGAACCTGTCCGATGAACTGGCCTATCGGCTCAGGCAAAGAGTTCAAAGGCGTATATGACAGAAGGACAAAGACGGTAGCTACATTTCATGCCGTGGCAGCAGGCGGTGCGAAAAAGGCTGAAAAAACAGAATATCATATAGAGGATGAAGAACTGAAAGATCTGATAGGACCATATCTATATGATAGATTTGCTGAAGAAATCGAGCTGGTGGATGGCGCCATCGATGAGGTGGATATAGACAAGGTACAGTCTGGAGAGCTGTCTCCGGTATTTTTTGGCTCGGCGCTAAATACCTTTGGTATAGATATGTTCCTGAATTATTTCCTGGAGATGACCACGCCTCCTGTGGGTAGAAATTCTACTGAAGGACTTATCGATCCGATATCTGAGGATTTTTCTGCATTTGTATTTAAGATACAGGCAAATATGAACAAGGCTCACAGAGATAGAATAGCATTTATGAGAATCTGCTCAGGAAAGTATGAAGCAGGCATGGAGGTATATCATGTGTCAAGCAAAAGGAAGCTTAAATTATCGCAGCCGCAGCAGCTTATGGCACAGGACAGAAAGATACTGACAGAGGCATACGCCGGAGATGTAATAGGAGTTTTCGACCCGGGCTTATTTGCCATAGGAGATACGATTACTACAGGCAAGAAGTTTGAATATGAGGGCATACCGACATTTGCGCCGGAGCATTTCTGCCGCGTGGTGCAGTTAAATACGATGAAGAGAAAGCAGTTTATCGCCGGAGTAACCCAGATAGCACAGGAGGGTGCTATTCAGATATTCCAGGAATATACTGCGGGTTTATCGGAGATAATCGTCGGGGTAGTAGGCGTGCTGCAATTTGACGTGTTGAAATATCGTCTGGAAAATGAATATGGATGTGAAATCAGACTTGAACCCATACCATATAATTTTATCAGATGGGTGAAGGATCCTTCCACTGACCTGACACAGCTAAAGAGAGTGAGCGATGTAAAAAAGGTTAAGGATATGAAGGGTAACCCGCTGCTTTTATTCCAAAACGAGTGGGTTATCAATCAGGTTTTGGAGCACAACGAAGGGCTTGAGCTTCTGGAATTTAGAAAAAATTAGAAAAAACTCACATAATGATTTTTGAATAATTAAGGCATGGATTGTAAATCCTTTTATCATGAAGATTTAACTTGATGATAGGAGGGTGAATTCATGCCTTATAATAAAGTTGTCATATGTGGGGTAAATACTGCAAAACTGCCGCTGCTCAGTGAAGATGAAAAGAACAGGCTGTTTGACAGGATGGAGCAGGGCGACATGAGTGCCAGGGAGGAATTTATAAAAGGAAATCTCAGACTGGTACTTAGTGTTATAAAACGTTTCTCCGGAAACGGAGAAAATCCTGATGACCTGTTTCAGGTGGGATGTATAGGACTCATTAAGGCAATAGATAATTTTGACAGAACTTTAAATGTCAAATTTTCTACTTATGCTGTACCGATGATTTTGGGGGAGTGCAGGAGATATCTCAGGGATAATAATTCGATCAGAGTGTCCAGATCCTTAAGAGACATAGCTTATAAGGCAATATTTACCAGGGAAAGGCTCCAGAAGGAGCTTGACAGAGAGCCTTTAATCTCTGAGATTTCAAAGGAAATAGATATCTCAGAAAATGATATTGTAGCCGCATTGGATGCCATATCTCAACCGGTATCACTATATGAACCGGTATTTCAGGAGGGGGACGATACCCTTTATATTATGGACCAGGTAAGTGATAAGAAAAATAAAGAGGATAACTGGGTGGAAAATATATCTCTGAAGGAGGCCATGGACAGGCTGAACGATAGAGAATATAATATAATAAAGCTGAGGTTTTTTGAGGGAAAAACTCAGACAGAGGTTGCAGATGAAATATCCATATCCCAGGCGCAGGTCAGCCGCCTCGAAAAAAACGCACTAAAGCAGATGAGAAGCTATCTGAGATAGGTTATATATTTCATTCTTCTGTATCATTATCATTTTCATCCGGCATATTTGCCAGCTCGTCGGGGGCGATGGAATCATCATAGAGCACCTCGCCCACGTCGATATCAGTAAAATCAAGATTTTTGAATACCTTTGCTTCAGGGTTTTGATCTTCTAATTCATCTGCAAGCTTTTGGATCTCCGCTTCTGGAAGCTCCGTCATAAGCACCACCTCTGATACAGGTATATGGCCCTTCAACATCCTTTGTGCGAGATCATATTTTGCTTTTGTCTGTTTATTCATTTATATAATACCTTCTTCCTTAAGATATGCTTCGTTGATATCAATGGTTTTTGTGATGGCAATCTCTCCCGGAGCGCCTATGGTATTTCGCTTTTCTACACATTCCTTCAGGCTGATCGCTTGGTATATATCATCTTCAAATACAGGACAGCATGCTTTGTAATCGGTAAGTGGCAGTTCATCCAGAGAAATATTTTTTTCTATGCACATGAGAACCAGTCGGCCTACTATGCCATGAGCATCTCTAAATGGTACACCGTGATTTACGAGATAATCAGCAGCGTCCGTCGCATTCGTGAAGCCATTTTTGGCTGAAGCTTCCATGCGGGTTTTATTGACTGTCATAGAACTTATCATGCCATTAAATAACAGGATACAGCCCTTTACGGTATCGATGGCGTCAAATGTGAGCTCCTTATCCTCCTGCATGTCCTTATTATATGCTAGAGGTATGCCCTTCATAGTGGTAAGCAGAGCGTTTAATGCACCATAGCATCTGCCTACTTTGCCACGGATAAGCTCTGCAATGTCAGGATTTTTCTTTTGAGGCATAATGGAGCTTCCTGTGCTGTATGAATCGTCTAATTCTATAAACTGATATTCGTTGGAATTCCACATTATGATTTCCTCGCAAAATCTGCTCAAATGCATCATAATAATCGAGATGGCTGAGAGTAGCTCTATCAGATAATCTCTGTCAGATACCGAGTCTATACTATTTAGTGTAGGTCCGTAGAAATCGAGCAGAGAGGCTGTCATCTCCCTATCGAGGGGATAAGTAGTTCCTGCTAGGGCACCCGCGCCTAATGGACAGTAATTCATTCTCTCATATATGTCGCATAAACGGCTGTAATCTCTCTTGAACATTTCCATATACGCGCCGAGATGGTGCGCCAGAGTGATAGGCTGAGCCTTCTGGAGGTGCGTAAAGCCTGGCATATATGTGTGGATATTTTGCTTCATAAGTCTATGCAGAGTAGCCAGAAGTGTTTTCAGGAGATCCTTTATCTCGATGAGCTCGTCTCTGGTATAGAGTTTCATATCAAGAGCAACCTGGTCGTTGCGGCTTCTTCCCGTGTGGAGCTTCTTGCCTGTGTCGCCTATCCTGTCTATCAGATTTGCCTCTACAAAGCTGTGTATGTCTTCATACTCTGAAGTGATAGAAAGCTTTTCTGACTCGACATCTGCCTGTATGCTGTCAAGTCCTGCAATGATGCTGTCCCTTTCTTCATCTGTCAGTATGCCTGAAGCAGCGAGCATTGTTACATGAGCCTTACTTCCTCTGATGTCCTGCTTATAAAATTTCTTATCAAACGATATAGATGCGTTAAAATTATATACTAATCGGTCAGTTTCTTTTGTGAAACGTCCGCCCCAAAGCTGTGCCATAATAAATCCTCTTTTCGTAAAATTTCCTTTTGCTATTTTACATCATAAAGTCTTTGATATCAACAGGCAAAACCCGCTGCCTCAAACTTTAATAAAATGTTTCGTTGCTTTCAGAGTCTTATGATGCTATATTAAAGAGGAAATGCTGATATATGCGTGACAGTAATCATGTAAAGGAGTCCATATGAGTCAAAGCGGGAGAAAAAGGTATATACTTTTTAGAGGCGTAATATTGATTATTATCATGTCATGTCTGCTTTGCGGTGCGAGATGGGTCTTTTTCAATATCATACATGAGGATGATTTGTGTGATGGCATAGCCGAGCTTAGAGAGCGTGTGACAGAGGATATCGAAAGTGGGAAAACCTCAGAGGTATATTATGTGTCAAATATTTCTGACTCCGTGCTCTATGATATAAACAGCTATATCGATACCGTATGCGGCGTGGCTGAAGCCTATAAGGTGTATATAAATTCTTCTGATTATGCGGTAGTAAGGATCGACTATAAGATATCAGAAAATTATTACGTAATCAGAAAATTTAAAGAGGGCATAGATATACCGTCATCGATGAGCAGGGCGCTTCAGATATATCAGGTTATGGCTGAATTTTATGATTCATTTATTACAGATGATATGACAGATTATACGAAGGAGCTTACCGCTCATGATTATATGGTTGAAACCTGTGTATACGGATATCCTGCAGATGAGGCTGATGCATATACTGCATATGGCGTGCTCGTAGAAAAAAGAGCCGTATGTGACGGGTATGCTGAGTGTTTTGCCATGCTGTGTGAATGCATGGGAATAGACTGTAATATAGTGGTAGGTATGGCTGAAAATGAGATGCATGCCTGGAATCAAATCTGTCTGGATGGTATCTGGTACAATGTAGATGTGACATGGGATGACGCTCTGCCGGATATGGGATCATGCATCAGACATTCGTATTTTAATGTGACAGATGATGTCCTTGCGACAGACCATAGCTGGGATAAGGAATATTATTATTCCTGCACGGAGACGAGATATAATTACTATAAGATGATAAATGCATGGTATAGTGATTATGAGGAATATAAGTCAAATATTATAAATCATACAAACAGCAGAAATATTCTCGAAGCCGTTATAGTAGATTTTGATGATGATGAATTTGACGCAAATTTTCTATATGAATATAATGGTATCAGAAATGTGTCATATACGATTACGGACTTTGGAGCATATACAAATATAGTAATTTATACCAACAGATAGAGAAAATAAAAGAGATGGAGGGACTATTATCATGACAAAAAAACAATTCATGGACGAGCTCAAGAAGGCTTTGGAGGGAAATGTATCATATGATACCTACAAGTCAAATGTAGAGTATTATGAGAATTATTTTGATACACGCAAGAGAAACGGTATGACGGAAGAGGAGATAGCTGCATCACTCGGTTCAGGACGTGTTATCGCAAAAACAATCATTGATGCAGAAAGAAAAAATCAAGGTGGCTCAAATGTCCATTATGACAATTATGATGAGGAAAAGAGGACTGAGCGATGGTCGAAGATACTTAGTAATCCCGCGCTGCGTGTCAGCATCGGAGCGTTGATTTTCATTGTAGCGATAGCGGTAATAATCTCACTTGTGATATTCAGCCTGCAGGTGATATGGAAGGTTATCGTTCCGCTGATATTGATAGCGATCGTGGTGTTCATGATAATTTTCCTTGTCTCATATTTATCCGGACGGTAGCAGATAATAAGAAAGCCTTGCAATTATTCTTGCAAGGCTTTTTTTAGTAGCGGGAGGGGGATTTGAACCCTCGACACCGCGGGTATGAACCGCGTGCTCTAGCCAACTGAGCTATCCCGCCATATAAATGGGACCTACAGGGCTCGAACCTGTGACCCTCTGCTTGTAAGGCAGATGCTCTCCCAGCTGAGCTAAGATCCCATTTGTTGTGCTTCCTCAAAATCACCTTTGTAAGTATACTTGCAGACACATTAATTGTCAAGTTTTTTTTAAAAAAGTTTTCGGACGGTTTTTTAAGAGATATTTTATTTGAATTCCATGCGTCTATAAAATATAATAGGCTGTAACAGGAATAACGGAGGTACGGATTTGTGAGAATAGGAATGGGATATGACGTGCATCGTCTGGTGGAGGGCAGAAAACTCATCCTCGGAGGATGCGAGATACCATATGAAAAAGGCCTGCTTGGCCATTCTGATGCTGACGTGTTGGTTCATGCAATAATGGACGCATTGCTTGGAGCGGCGGCACTTGGAGATATAGGAAAGCATTTTCCTGATACGGATGAGAGATATAAAGGCGCAGACAGTATGGCGCTGTTGGCTCGTGTAAAGAAAATGCTGGATGATAATTTGTATTTCATAGGGAATATCGATGCCACCGTTATAGCACAAAAACCGAAGCTAGCCCCATATATAGACGGGATGAGAGAGCATATAGCCGGAGTGCTTGATGTACCGGTGGATAAAATAAGCATAAAGGCTACAACTGAGGAAAAGCTCGGTTTTACGGGAGAAGGGCTTGGCATCAGCGCGCAGGCGATTTGCCTGCTCGAGACCATTGAGAGCTATGATTATAATGTGACAGCCATAAGTGCCGGTTGCGCATCCTGTCAGGGATGCCCGATGACAAATGATTAAACCATATTTTGGAGGAGGCATGATGAAATGTTAAATGATGGATATGTAGAAGATATAGTCGAGGCAAAAATTCCAAAGAGTACATGGATAGGAACGGCTGTCGGAATATTTTTTATTATAATTTCCCTGTTGTTATTTATTACGATAAAATGGGGGATTACACTTATCTTTGTGGGTATAGTCGTAATCATAATAGCTATGTCATACAAGGATGTGGAATATGAATATCTGTTTTTAAATGATAACGTCGATATAGCAAAAATATCCAGGAAAAGTAATAGAAAGGATATTTATCATATTAATGGAGGAGATGTTACCGTCATAGCTCCCGTTGATTCCACCTATATCGATAATATCCATCAAAAGGGCGAAGACGTAAGGATAAGGGATTTCTCGGGACTTGCGGCAAAGGATACTCCGGAGCAGGTGTACGCATTTATGATAAACAGAGGAAATTCATATGAGGAGGTGCACCTCAAGGTGTCGGAGCGCACTCTGAAGCATTTGCAGCAGTTTTTTAAGGATAAAATAAAATGAATATAAAAAAATCTCCCGGCAGATAATAAGGAGGAAGCTACCATATCTGTGTGGAGGGATGTGACATGAGGATTTGGTTTTACAAGTATCTGACTCTGTTTTTGACCGGAGGTATGATATATTACTATATGGAGATATTTATCAGGGGATATTCGCATTATTCCATGATAATCTGCGGCGGTCTGGCTATGATATGCTGCGGCGGATTAAATCAGATATTTCCCGGCATGTCGATTTTATCCCAGATGGTCCTGTCAGCTGTGATTATAACGATACTGGAGTTTGTAACGGGATATATCGTAAATATAATATTTGATATAGGCGTATGGAGCTATTCGTATCTGCCATATAATTTCATGGGGCAGGTATGTCTGTTATATTCGATACTGTGGTGCTTTATGTCGCTGCTTATCATATTTGTGGATGACGGCATCAGGCATTATCTGTATGGAGAGAGTCTTCCTGTATATAAATGGCTGTAAAAAAAGAAAGAATATTTTTAAGCTTCTCAAAAAAATGAGTAACAAAAAATATTCTTTCTGAACTTGCATAAAAACCTGTTAAATTATACTGCCGCGATGTCGGCTGATTGTATGTGTGAATGTTTATTGCGTTTGCTTATGTATATTAAGGATCGAGAGGAGTCATCTTTAAACCCTTAAAAAGCTTAGTATACATATTTCTTTCGTCGGAATAAAGCATGATTCCACGAGCGCCATCTTTGACGATATATGCAAATTTGTTCTTCTGAACATTCATATATAATACTTCGTCAACATTAAGCTCTTTTGCCTTAGACTTGGCAATACTAACATTAACCGGTTCAAGTTTGTATTTTTTGATTGCCTGTTGAACTGTCATATGGCTGCACCTCCGTTAAAATGAATTGCGCGTTTTAGTAACTAGTTACAGTATATTGTAAACAAATAACAAAGTCAATTATTAAAAATGCACAAAAAGCGAATTTTTTATGAAAAAAGTGTGTTTTTCCTTGTGTATTTTACCAAAAAAGGAGCAAAAAATGGATAAAAATGTCAATTTTGATAGGCTTATGGAGGACCAGCTTGCCGGGCTGCCTGCTGGGAAAGAAAAAAAGAAACTTTTGCTGCATTGCTGCTGTGCTCCGTGCAGTAGTGCCGTGTTGGAAAGACTGAACAGTTACTTTTATATTACGGCATATTTCTATAATCCCAACATAACTGCGTATGATGAATATATGAAAAGATTCCATGAATTAGAACGGTTTGTAAATGAGGTTTATCATGACAGGGACGATATAAATGTGTGTCTGGAGCAGCATGACAGAGACCTGTTTTACGATATGACCAGAGGCCTCGAGGATGAACCCGAGAGAGGTAAGCGCTGCCTAAAGTGCTATGAGCTGCGAATGAGAAGAGCAGCGATTTATGGGTTGGAGCATGGATATGACTATTTTACGACTACGCTTTCCATCAGCCCTCACAAAAATGTACAGTGGATAAATCAAATTGGCATAAATCTGTCAGAGGAGCTGGGTATCAGATTTTTATATAGCGATTTTAAAAAGAAGAACGGATATAAACGGTCGATAGAGCTTTCTGCGGAGCATGATCTCTACAGACAGAATTTTTGCGGCTGCGAATACAGCAGGCGGACAAAAATTCTTTTGTAAAAAACTGTTGTTTATTGCCCACATTTGTGCTAATATAGTTAAAGTTTAAGAAAAAGGGATCCAGTGGGTGTTTACCTATAGAGTGAATGAGTGTTGTCACCCGCTTCACTCTTTTTTTTTGCCTAGCAATAGGGTCAATCCAAAATACAAGAAAGGAAAGTGTGTAATGAAAGCTTTTTTGATACTGGAAGATGGAAACGTATTTGAAGGTCGAAGCATCGGTGCTACTGATTGCGTTATCAGCGAGATTGTATTTAATACGTCGATGACAGGTTATCTGGAGGTTCTTACAGATCCATCATATGCTGGACAGTCTGTTTGTATGACTTATCCGTTGATTGGTAATTATGGTATCTGCCCAGATGATATGGAGGCTGACAAACCGTGGCAGTCAGGATTTATAGTAAGGGAGATTGCCAAGAAGCCGAGCAATTTTAGAAGCGAAATGAGCATCAATGATTTTCTTGTGAAAAATAATATCACAGGTATAGAGGGAATAGATACCAGAGCTCTTACAAAGATTCTCAGAAACAAGGGTACTATGAAAGGTATGATTACAACAGATGCCGATTTTGATAAGGAAGAGGCTCTGAGTCGTATCAAAGCATGGAAGATGGGACATGTAGTGCTTGACGTAACATGTAAAGAAAAGACGGTCTATCCGGGCGAAGGATATAAAGTGGCCGTAATAGATCTCGGTGTAAAGAAAAATATCGTAAAATCTCTGCTGGAGAGAGGATGTCAGGTAACGGTTTATCCGGCTGAGACACCTGCAGAAGAAATTATTGCAGATGCTCCTGATGGTATTATGTTAACCAATGGCCCCGGCGATCCAAAATCCTGCCAGGTTACCATAGCAGAAATCAAAAAGCTTTTTAATACAGATATACCTATATTTGCCATTTGTCTGGGACATCAGCTCCTTGCTCTTGCAAATGGCGGAGATACTCAGAAGATGAAATATGGTCATCGTGGTGCGAACCATCCGGTAAAGGATTTAAAGACCGGAAAGGTATATATTTCTACACAGAATCACGGTTATATGGTAAAGGAAGAAAGCCTCGACAGAAGAGTAGCAGAGGTTAGCTTTATAAATGTAAATGATGGTACGGTAGAGGGTGTTCATTATCTCGGGAAAAATGTGCAGACGGTTCAGTTCCATCCGGAGGCCTGTGCAGGTCCTCTTGATACCGGATTTTTGTTTGATACATTTATGAATATGATGGAGGTGTCAAAATAATGCCAAAGAATCCTAACATAAAAAAGGTAGTAGTAATTGGATCAGGTCCTATAGTAATCGGACAGGCGGCAGAATTTGATTATGCCGGCACACAGGCATGCCGTTCCCTGAAGGAGGAGGGCTTGTGTGTTGTACTTATAAATTCAAATCCTGCTACAATTATGACAGATAAGGATATAGCAGATAAGGTTTATATCGAGCCTCTTACGGCAGATGTGGTAAAGGCGGTTATAGAAAAGGAAAAGCCGGACAGCCTTTTGCCTACGCTTGGCGGACAGGCAGCTCTGAACATAGCGATGGAGCTGGAGGAGTCAGGATTTTTAAGAGAAAATGATGTCAGACTTATCGGCACCTCATCTAAGACGATTAAAAAAGCCGAAGACCGACTTGAATTTAAAAAGACCATGGAAAAAATCGGCGAACCGGTTGCACCATCAGAGGTTGTAACGACGGTGAAGGATGGTCTCGAGTTTGTCAGTAAGATAGGTTATCCTGTTGTACTCCGTCCTGCATATACACTTGGCGGCAGCGGCGGCGGTATAGCTGAAAATGAAGAAGAGTTCATAGAAATACTTATGAACGGACTCAGACTCTCACGAGTAGGTCAGGTACTGGTAGAAAGATGTATAGCCGGCTGGAAGGAAATCGAATATGAGGTAATGAGAGATGCGAATGGCACCTGTATTACCGTTTGTAATATGGAAAATCTGGACCCTGTAGGTGTCCATACCGGAGATTCTATAGTAGTAGCTCCTTCACAGACACTAGGCGATAAGGAATATCAGATGCTTAGAAGCTCAGCTTTGAACATCATATCCGAGCTCAAGATACAGGGCGGATGTAACGTACAGTTTGCACTTCATCCGACATCATTTGAATATTGTGTTATAGAGGTAAATCCAAGAGTAAGCCGTTCCTCGGCTCTGGCATCGAAGGCCACAGGCTATCCTATTGCAAAGGTTTCTGCAAAGATTGCCCTGGGATACAATCTTGATGAGATACAAAATGCCATCACAAAAAAGACATATGCAAGCTTTGAGCCTGCGCTTGATTATGTTGTAGTAAAAATCCCAAGATTGCCGTTTGATAAATTTATCGCGGCAGATCATGTGCTTACCACACAGATGAAGGCTACAGGCGAGGTAATGAGTATCTGTACTAACTTCGAAGGCGCGCTGATGAAGGCACTGCGTTCACTTGAGCAGCATGTTGACAGTCTCTGGTCCAGCAGATACAAGGACATGACAGATGATGATGTAAGAGAACTGCTGCATCATGTAGATGACAGACGAATATATGTCATAGCAGAGGCTATCAGGAGAGGCTTCTCACATGAAGAGATATATGATATTACAAAGATAGATATCTGGTTCATAGATAAGATTAATAATTTGGTAAATATAGAAAAGAAGATTATTGCATCAAACGGAGATATATCAAAGGAACTGATGCAGGAGATAAAGAGAGTAGAATTTCCTGACAAGGTAATAGGCAGCCTGACAGGCAAGACAGAAAAAGAAATCCGTCAGATGAGATATGGCTATGGTATCACGGCATCGTTCAAGATGGTTGATACCTGCGCAGCGGAATTTGAAGCATCCACACCATATTATTACTCCTGCTATGATGGAGAAAATGAGGTTGTAGAGGATCATTCCGTAAAGAAGGTTATGGTGCTTGGCTCGGGACCTATCAGAATAGGACAGGGTATAGAGTTTGATTACTGCTCCGTACATAGTACATGGGCATTTGAAAAAGCAGGATATCAGACCATCATAGTAAATAACAATCCTGAGACGGTAAGTACGGACTTTGATATAGCAAATAAGCTTTATTTTGAGCCGCTTACAGCAGAGGATGTTGAAGCAATCGTAAATCTTGAAAAGCCTGATGGCGCAGTCGTACAGTTCGGCGGTCAGACGGCCATAAAGCTTACTGAGGCACTGATGGAGATGGGTGTGCCTATCCTTGGAACCAGCGCAGAAAATGTAGATGCCGCTGAGGACAGAGAGCTCTTTGATGAGATACTCGAGCAGTGCTGCATACCAAGACCGGCAGGACGTACGGTATTTACAAGGGATGAGGCTCTTGCCGCTGCAAATGAGCTGGGTTATCCTGTACTTGTCAGACCGTCTTACGTTTTGGGCGGGCAGGGAATGCAGATTGCCATTTCTGATAAGGATATCATAGAATTTATGGATATCATTAACAGACATACACAGGAGCATCCTATTTTGGTAGATAAATATCTGATGGGTAAGGAAATCGAGGTAGATGCCGTATGTGACGGCGAGGATATACTCATACCAGGTATCATGGAGCATGTAGAAAGAGCCGGCATTCATTCCGGAGATAGTATCTCCGTATATCCTGCACAGACGATATCGGACAAGATAAAGAGAGTTATAGAGGATTATACCAGAAAGCTGGCAAACAGCCTTCATGTAATCGGACTTATAAACATACAGTTTATCGCATATAATGATGAGGTATATGTTATTGAGGTAAATCCGCGTTCCAGCCGTACCGTGCCATATATCAGTAAGGTTACGGGCATTCCTATCGTGGACCTGGCTACAAAGGTTATCATCGGTCAGAAGATTAGGGAGCTGGGATATGAGCCGGGGCTTCAGCCTGAGGCAGGATATTTTGCCATCAAGATGCCGGTATTCTCCTTTGAGAAGATACGTGGAGCGGAGATAAGCCTTGGACCTGAAATGAAGTCTACAGGTGAGTGCCTGGGTATATCAAAGGATTATAATGAAGCACTCTATAAAGCCTTCCTTGGTGCAGGTATCAATCTGCCACAGACAAAGAAGATGATACTTACAGTTAAGGATTCGGATAAGGCGGATGCAATCGAGATAGGCAGGAGATTTGCCGCACTCGGATATGAGATTTACTCAACCAGAAGGACATGTAGAGTACTCAATGAAAACGGAGTTCCTGCAAAGTTTATAAATAAGGTCGAGATGCCGTCTCCAAATCTGCTTGATTTGATACTGAGCCATGAGATAGACCTTATCATCGATACACCTTCACAGGGTGTAGAAAAGAGTAAGGACGGCTTCATTATCAGAAGACATGCGGTAGAAACAGGTGTGACTGTACTTACCAGTCTTGATACTGCGGACGCATTGCTTACCAGTCTTGAGTCATCAGACAAAAATAAAATGTCGCTTGTGGATATCAGCGAATTATAAAATAACGGGGCACCGCCATCATATGAACTGGTGGCGCCCTTATTTTTTGCCTTTGAAACACAAGCCTTAAAAGTGGCTGTTTAACGATATGGCACACTCTACAAAGGTCAGGATGTCATTTTTATAATTTTCCGGTAATGCCAGATAGCCATTTAAACTGTTAAATATTTTTGTATCAAAGAAGATGCCGCATGAAAATGACCTGATTATATCTGACGGCATGATATTATTTGTTTCTGCTTCATCCATGCATAGCGTAAAAAGCATCACTATGATGTTTATCTCATAAAATGCCGAGAGCCTTATAAGCAACTCGATTTCCGGCTTTCTGCGGCCTGTTTCATAATTTGAATAACTGGTGCGCGATATGCCAAGCATATCCGCCAGCTCCTGTTGTGTCAGATTTTTTTGTTTTCTGAGACTGTATATTATCTGAGCTGTATTTGGGGGTGTGCGATGCATTTTAGTTCTCCATTTCCTGTAATTTTATTTTGGCATATCTGAATATAAGCCGTTGGTCATGTCGGTTAAGCCTTTTGAAATCATATAAAAAGCTGCCTATGTTTTCTGAGTTCAGTTCATTTGAGTTGTAGCTTTTTTCCTCTTCGATGGTACAGGGAAGCGCGCGTTCCTTGCATGCCTCAGAAAAAGCAAATACAAAATCGTGCTCCAGAAATTCTGACAGCAGAAATATTTTGTCGGCACTTGGAAGCCTGAGACCTTCCTCGTAGTTTGCGTAACAGCTTCTTGATACGTGAATGTGAGCGGCTACAGCCATCTGGGAGAGCCCCTTTTTCTTGCGATAATATTTTAAGAGCTTCGCAAGGGTTGATAATGTTTCATTTTCCATAAATTTTTCCTCTCAGTTCATATTTTTTGTTGCGCAGTTTATTTTAAATGAATTTTTAAGAAAAAACGGCTGATGTAATATTTGATGCGTTTTAATGTAATACTTGTTTGTTATTTGCCGGGATTAACTGTATAATAGACACATACTGACCTAAGGAGGATAAATACATATGAGTCATGCAGATGATCTTTTTATAAAAATGTGCAGGGATATCATAGATCATGGTTACAGCACGGAGGGAGAAAAGGTACGGCCGAAATGGGAAGATGGCTCCAGTGCCTACACCATAAAGCAGTTTGGTGTCGTAAACAGATATGACCTGTCAAAGGAATTTCCAGCACTGACACTTAGAAAGACATTCATAAAATCAGCGGTTGATGAAATGCTGTGGATATGGCAGAAGAAATCAAATAATGTAAATGATTTGAAGAGTCATATCTGGGACAGCTGGGCTGACTGTGACGGCTCCATAGGAAAGGCGTATGGTTATCAGTTGGGCGTCAAGCATCAGTATAAGGAAGGCATGATGGACCAGGTAGACAGACTGCTGTTTGATCTGAAAGAGAATCCATACAGCAGACGGATGATGACAAATATTTACGTGCATCAGGACCTCCATGAAATGAATCTCTATCCGTGCGCGTACAGCATGACCTTCAATGTTACCGGAGACAGACTGAATGCGATACTAAATCAGCGCTCTCAGGATATACTTACCGCAAATAACTGGAATGTCGTGCAGTATGCAGTTTTGCTTCATATGATAGCTCAGGTAAGCGGATTTAAAGCAGGAGAGCTGGTGCATGTTATAGCAGATGCGCATATCTACGACAGGCATATACCGTTGGTGGAGGAGCTGATAAGCAGACCGACATATCCGGCGCCAACGTTTAAGTTAAATCCAGATATTAAGAATTTTTATGATTTTACGGTAGATGATATTACCATAGAAGATTATGTGACCGGACCGCAGATAAAAAATATTCCGGTTGCGATTTGATATTTGAATGTGGAGGAAGAGAATGTTTTTTATTGCAGCTGTTGACGAAAACTGGGGGATTGGCTACAAAGGCAAATTACTTGCGCGGATTTCTGAAGACCAGAAAAGCTTTCGCAGGATAACCACAGGGCACGTGGTTGTTCTTGGGCGCAAGACCCTCGAGGAATTTCCCGGAGGGAAGCCGTTAAAGAACAGAACAAATATTATATTAAGCTCAAATCGTGATTACTTGGTAGATGGTGCGATAATTGTTCATTCATTGGATGAGTTAAAAACAAAGCTCAAATGTTATGATACGGATGATATATTTATCATAGGTGGACAGTCTGTATATGATGTTATGGCAGGGTATTGCTCGCATGCATATATTACAAAGATACATCATGCATATGAGGCAGACGCGCATATCATAAATCTGGATGAAGCAGATGGCTGGAAGGTCTCAGAAAGGCTTGCTGCCGGAGAAGACCATGGCATAGAATATGAGATATTGCTTTATGAAAATGATAACCCGGGAAACTTTTGCTAAATTGAACAAAAAATTATAAAATTTTAATGCGATTTAGACAATTTCTATTTGTTAAATGAGCTGTTATGTGATACAATTTTTCTATTAGGGAACATATCAGATATGGGAGGTATATACATATGGAAGAAATAATGATTACGACCGGAGCGGGTTTTGAAGGATACGAGATACTGGAATATGGTCCGTATAAATTTGCACAGAATATCTTGAGCTCCAACTTTTTAAAGGATATCGGTTCATCTCTGGCAGATATCGCTACAGACAGAAGCACGGTATATCAGGAGAAGCTGGATGGCGCCATGAATGAAGCAATAAAATCCTTCATGGATTTATTTAAGGATTCTAAATATAACGCTGCGATAGGCTTCAAGACTGATGTTATAGACTATTCAAATAACGTAACTGCAGTTGTAGCCAGCGGCACCATGGTAAAGATTAATGAAGAATACAAATCGGCATTTGATAAGAGCAGTATCATAAAGAAGGATTTGTATGTCAGCAATTATTATAATATGCTTGTTCCGAGAGCTGTAAAGATTATCCTCGCATCAGAGGGAAATGGCACAAAGATTTCCACATGGTTCAGCAATTATAACATGGATGAGATAAAGGCTATTAGGGCTGATGTGGAGTTTACAAATATTTATGGCGATGTAAAGCGTATAACCGGCATCGATTTCTTCTTTGAAAAGAATAATATGTCGCTCCTCAAATCAGATTTTACAGAATGTAAGCTGGCTGATAGGGAAATCAAAATGGTAGAAAAAGCAAAGCTTTATATCGACAAGTATGTAACATCAAAGGGTATATATAGCTGTGATGATCCGATTGACATCGACCTTACAGCTGCAAAGCTTGACGCCCTGAAGCGCAAGAAGGGTCTCGATGCCGTTGCAAATTACAAGTCAGACGGTCTGGTATGGACATGCAACTGCGGACATGTAAATGAAGGCGGCGCCGAAGAATGTGTTATCTGTGGCAGAAAGCAGGATGACATGAAGAAGAATATTACATTTGATTATGAGCCGATGATTGCAGAGATGCAGACGAAGGAATTTGTTATAGAAATCAAGGACATATTGATGCGTTATATTAAGGATATTGATTCGAGCCTTAGAATGCAGTTGCTTGAGATTATGGAATCAGGTATTCAGTATGAAAAGACCAGAGGAAATATGAAGGATACTGTCATAGAAAAGGTCGAAAATCTGTTCTTGGGGCTTTAAAATATGCAGCAATATATATTGCAGATTATCGAGCAGCTGCAGTATAAGGGATATGATAAGCTAAATCCTGACAGTAACAACGTATATGGAAGAGTGGATAACGACGCCGTATACGTTGTTGTTGTGGGGAGCAGTCATAATCTGCTTGCTGATGATCTGAAAAGGTTTAATGAAAAAATAAAGCACGACCTGATGATAAATACAGGAAAACCTGTACATCTGCTAAATATCCTTTTGACGGAAACCGGATTATTTAACCGGAATATTCAGGATATTATAGATAAAATGGAAAATGTATGGCTTTTCACCGAGGATTATGGAAAGCTTTATATATTCGAGAACCAACCGTCGGATTTTGACGGATTGCATTATATTATGGATCAATCCATAAAGCCGGCAAAAGAGGTACACACGAGACGTATAAAAGATGTATTTGGTATTGTTACTCCTGTACTTATATTGATAAATATAGTGATATATATCATCGGAGTGATGGGCGAGACGGATAATTTTGGAAATAACGTACCCTCTTACAAATTAGGTTTAAACCTTTATGCTGTGCTGGAAAAACACGAATATTACAGACTGTTTACTGCCATGTTTTTACATTTTGGCATCATGCATCTGTGTAGTAATATGCTGGTGCTTGCAGCACTTGGAGCGAGAGTCGAGTCTCTGTTTGGCAGCATACAGTTTATTGTCATATATGTTGCTACAGGTCTTATTGCATCTGCTTCATCTCTTGTCAGCTGTTATTTTGGCGACGGCTATGATATCGGCGGTGGCGCGTCTGGAGCTGTATTTGGTCTTATGGGAGCGCTGATAGCATATGCACTTCTTAACAAAAATCATGAGAATAGTATTTCTCTAAGGAATCTGCTTGTACTGTGCATACTAAATGTGATAAACGGTTATCTGTCTGATGGTATAGATAATGCGGCACATATAGGCGGTTTGATGGGCGGACTGATTATAGGGGCGATAATGTCGTTATTTAATCAAAAGGTTGTAAAAGATGCGTAGTTATGATAAAATAAGCCGATAATACTTTAGATTGGGAGATAGTTTATGGGTACAGGTATTAGCATGTCCAGCGTAAACAAAATAAAAGAGCTCGCAGAGAGTGGAGATTACAGCCTTGCCCTGGATATTTTGGAGCATCAGGATTTGACGAAGTCATTGAGTCCCCAATTTATCAGGATATGCGGTGAAGTATATTATGAAAATGGAAGATATGTCGAAGCCAGAAAAGCGCTTGTCAAGGCACATTCCATGGCGCCTATGGGAAATAAAATCGTATTTTCCATCATAAAATTATATCTTTCTCTAGGCCTTTATGATTTGGCAGATAAGTACGAGGAAATATATAAATATAATCAGTCTGAACGTGATGCCGGACAGTACAGGATAGAATATTTAAAGGCAAAAGCAAACAGAAAACCTGTATCTGAGTTAATCAGTATACTCATTTCCGCAAATGATATAGAGACGAATGAGGCATGGGATTATGAGATGATTTTGCTTTATTCCATGCAGGGCAATAAAGATAAATTAAAGATAGCATGTGAGGATTTCCTTGCGATGCATAAGGGCTCATCAAAGAAAGAGCAGGTCGAAAGAATACTTGCCGGAGACTATGATGTCGAAGATGAGATATACTGCTACGGTTCAGCAAAAACCGAGGAAGATTATCCTGATATGCAGGAGATAAAGGAATTTGAGGACGGTATCCTGGATGAGGATTATCTGCGTATACATCCAAAGGATCCGAAAATCATGATTATGGTAGAGGACAATGCACCTGTGACAAATTCCATGAAATTCAAGCAGATGATTGTCAAAAACAAAGATAAAAGAGAAGCAAAGAAGCTCAAGAAGGAACAGGAAAAGGGCGAAAAGAAGGGGCTGTTTGGCAGAGGTATATCCAAGAAGGATGAAGAGGCCTACGAGGATGTGATAGATGAGTTGGAGGCAGAAGGCGTGGACAAGGAAGCCCTGTTAGACGAGATAACAGGTGCAAGCGATGAGGATGTCCATGAGATATTACCTGACGATACAGATGTAGAGGAAGATGAGTCTGAAGCAGTAGAAGAAGTAGCAGACGAGCCGGAAGATATCAAGGTATCTAATGATTCAGATTCATTTGATACAGCTACAGAGGATTTTGATGTAGAGGATGAACCTGAGCCTGACATGATTATTATGATAGATCCTGAAGATGATGCAGACATGGAGCAGGAGGAAGAGACTGCTGAGCCTGTAGACATGGAGCAGGAGGAAGAAAGTATTTCGGATATTCCGGATGCTGTCATTGTTTCGGAAGAAGCTGAAACAGTAGAAGATTTTGCCTTGGAAGAGGCTAAAACAGTAGAAGCTGTATTTGAAGAAGTTGAAGATGACGAGTACGTGGAGTTTGCTGAGCCTGCTGAGACTGCTGAGGATTCTGAGTCGTCAGATGCTACGGATGAGTTTAATTTTGATACGGCATTTGAATCTCTGGATGAATACGACATACATAGTGAAGAGACTGAAGAAGAGCTGGAAGAGCTCACAGATTTAGAAGAAAACAATGAGATAGAAGATATTGAAGCAATCAAAGAGCTTGAAGAGATCGCGGAGACAGAAGAAGTCGAAGAAGTTACTGAGGTAGAAGAAATCGCAGAGGTTGAAGAAGCTGCTGTGATTGAAGAAATAGAAGAGCCGGAAGAGATAGAAACAGATGCGACGGAAGAGATGGAAACAGATGTGACGGATGAGTATGAGGAAGAAATCAACCCGGATGAGACATATATAGATGCAGATGATGACGATATAGATGCTGCTGTAGAGCTCGAGCCCGAATTTGATTTTGAACCGGAGTTTGAATTTGACGCTGAAGATGATGAGGAGCCGGAGACTACAGTAATATCTGCAGAGGATGAAGCGGAGCCCGGGGTTGAAGTTGTAGAAGAGACTCAGCCGGATTTGAAAATTGAGGCTGGAGAGGAGATGCAGCCGGAGCCAGAGGTTGAAGAAGAAGAGGAACTTCAGTCGGAACCGGACGTTGAGGATGTTGAAACGGAAGAAGTACAGCCGGAGCCAGAGGTTGAGGCAGAAGAGGCAGTACAGATGGAACCTGTCAGACGCAAGATGGATTTCCCTGTATTTAAGTCCAGTCTTTTCCCTGATTATAATAATGAGGAAGCACCTGTATTTGAGGAAAAGGTGGTTCATAAGGGCATAGATGAGAAGAAGGAAGAGGAAATCCGAAACAACCTGAAGGAAGAGGAACAGCTGCTTCATGAGACGGACTTGCTTCTCGCAAGGCTTGGTATCGAGCTTGGAACGGATCTGCTGGGTGGTAATGCTTCAAAGACATCAGATGATATCGGAGAAGTAAAACGCGATATTGATACGACTTCTAAGCAGAATGTTGTATCCGGTGAAAAGGATAACCCATTTAAACTAAAGAAATAGGCAAATAATTTTATTAATATAGATATATTGATATTTGTTTGAAAACGTGGAAGGAGGCGAACAAATTGGCAATTGATCAGACAGAGGCAATGATAGCTGCCATAAAGGCACAGCTGGATAAGGAAAGAGCTGCAGATGCTGCAAAGCAGAAGCGTCTTCAGGAAGAAGAAATGCTCAAATCCGGCAAGTCCAAAAAGGCAGATTCAAACTCTAATAAAGGCCAATATAAAACTTTGTCTGCCGAGGAGCTGAAGCGTATCGAGGAAAAGAAGCGTCGTAAGAGAGCGGCTGAGCTTGGTATCGAGTACGTTGAAGAACCGGAAGAGGAGACAAAGCCTGAGGAAGCAAAAAGCGAAGAAAAAGCTGCAGATGCAGCCGCAAAGCAGGATGAAAAAGGCAAAGGGGAATCCGGTGGTCTGGGCGGCAAGAAGGAAGGGCCATCACTTAGCCCTAATCTGGGCGGCGTAGCAGATGCCGGCGGAGACAAAAAGGCTTCAGGCGGCTTAGGCGGCAAACCATCCGGCGGACTTGGAGGACTGGGTGGCGGCTTAGGTGCGGCTAAGAGCACTGATAAGAAGGAAAGTGACAAGGGCAAGCTTAATATAGGTCTTGGTTCTACTACAGATCTGGGAACAAAACCAAATAAGGTAAAGGGCGGAGATAAGAGCGTTATCTCTAATGATGAGCCGGAAGAGACAAAACCTGAGGAAACAGAAGATTCAGGATGGGTTACAGATTCCAAGGTTAAGGTCAATAAAGTATCTACGCCTAAGGGTACAGATGCAAATGGCGATTTATTCAGTATTTTGCCAGATAGACAGAATGCTTCGGCAGATGTCAGCTCCATGTATGATATGGGTGATGATGGAGATGACTTCCTCGGAGCAGGCATAGCAAATCTGTCAAATATAGATGAGACAGATCCTGAATATGAGGCAAAGAAAAAGGCCGAAGAAGAAGCAAAGAAGAAGGCTGAGGCAGAGGCAAAGAAGAAGGCTGAGGCTGAAGCAAAGAAGAAAGCTGAAGAAGAGGCAAAGAGAAAGGCCGAAGAGGAAGCAAAGAGAAAGAAGGCTGAAGAAGCCAGAAAGAAGGCAGCTGCCGAAAAGGTTAAAGCTGAGGCAGAGGCAAAGAAGCGCCAGTCTATAGACATGGCAAAGAAGAAGGTAGAGGATGCAAAGAAGTATGCAGAAACTGCCCGTAACACAATAGCTGAATCTGAGAAGGCCAAAAAGGATATCCAGAAGCAGCTTGATGAATATGCTGAGAAGAAGAAGACATATGATTCAAAGCTCAAGGCAGAAAATGAATCCAGAGAGAAGCTCAATGCAGAGCTCCTGGTTAAGGAAGAAAAAGAGCTGGATGCAAAGGTTAAGAAGCTCGAAGAGGATATCGCTACAGGTAATGCCAAGGCAAAGGAACAGTCGGAAACCGTACTTAAAAATGGCGATTCTGAAACCTATAAGGCAAATGCCATCAACGAGGCTCAGAAGGCTGCTGATGCTGCAATAGCAAAGCTTAAGTCTGATATGGAGGCTAATCTGAAGAAGCTTGATGAAGAAAACAAGAAGGCTGAATCAGATGAGAAGGCATCCATAGAAAAGATTAATAAGACTAAGGATGAACAGATAAAGGCTGCAAATCAGAAGAAGGCTGATGCTGAAGCAAAGGCCCAAAAGCTTCTTGCTGATGCAGAGGAGAGCAAGACAAAAGCCGGAGTGATATTTACAGATTCAAAGAAGGCAGAAGAAGAGGCTGCTGAGAATCTGAAGAATACTACTGAGATGGAGCGGGAGTCATCAAAGAACCTGAAGTCTCTGAATGATAAGAAGAATGAGATATCAAAGAGAGAGTCTGCTGCAAAGACAGCTGAGGCTGCCGCTGCACAGAAGGTTCAGGCGGGCAAGGATGCTCTGACTGCTGCACAGAAGAAGGCTGAAGAGGCTCGTAAGATGCTGGCTGAGGCCGAGAAGGCTGAAGCAGAAGCTAACAAGAATATTACTGATGCTCAGGATGAGCAGCTCGAAGCTCAGAAGCATCTCCAGGATGCTGTAGCTGATATAAAGGCTGCTGATACCGAGATAGCAGAGATTCAGAAGGACGTAGATCAGTTCAGAGCTGCCATGAAGGAAGCGCAGGAAGCACTTGATGCTGCAAAGAAATCAGCAGCCAGTGCAGAGGAGCTCCTCGCAAAGGCAGAAAATGCTGAGGATGAGGCTGAACAGATCATTGAAGAATCAAAGATAACTGAAGATATAGAGATAAAGAATGCAGAAGCTTCCGCCAAGGATGCCCTCGATAAGGCTGATAAGGCAAAGCAGGATAGAGAGAAAAAATATGCGGCATCAGTTGCATCAGAAGAAGAAAAATATGCTTCTTCAGAGGCAAGCGAGCTAGAGAAGGTTCAGAATGCTGCTATGAAGGCTGAAAAGGAAGCTGCTGATATCAAGGCAAAGGCAGATGCAGAATCCAAGAAGCTCTTGGCTGATGCAAAGGCAAATGAAGAGAATATCAGAAAGCAGATAAATACTCTCAAGACCGAGCAGGCTGAAAGAGTAGTAGCCCGTAAGAAGGCTGCAGAGGAAGAACAGGCAAAGAAGGAAGCAGCAAAGAACAAAGACTTAGAGGCTATACTTAAGGCTGAAGAAGAGGCTAAAAAGCAGCTCGCAGATTTGAAGAGCAAGGCATCAGCTGCATCAAAGGCACTCGAAAAGGCTATAAAGAAGGAAGAGGATGCTAAGAAGGAGCTTCAGGAAATCGAATCCGGCAAGAAGACAACTGCACAGCCAGCTTCTGCTGAGACTGAGGTTGTAGATGAAAATGAAGTTGCTGATGATGGAAGCTCGATAGCTGAAAAGAAGAAGGCACTTCCTGCCGAAGCAGGATATCTCGGCAAGTATCTCGGAGTAAAGCCTGCCGGTGCACAGATTGTAAATGTTCTTCAGTCATTCAACCTTGACAAGAAGCGTTCCAGAAACCTTGTTATTTTGGGACAGCAAGGCATTGGTCTGACCATGGTCGGAGAGGATTTTGCAAAATACTATTTTGACGCAGGCGTTGTAAAAGCAGCGGCAAAGGCAAAGGTAAAGGCGCAGGTTATAAATAAGGGTAAGCTTGCGGGCGCTATTCCAAAGCTCAAGGGCGGATGCCTGATAGTAGAAAATGCAGGTCTTCTGACAAAGGACAGATTCAAAGAGATGGTTGACATGTGCACAAAGGACGATAACGACATCAAGATTGTCCTCACAGGAGAAAAGCTTGCTTTGAGCAAGATGCTCGCAGATAACATGTCGATAGCAAAGAGCTTCAATAACCGTGTATACTTCGACCAGATTACAGAGGAAAACATGGTTGAGATAGGCAGAGAATATCTCGCTGAAAAGGGTTATAAGACTGAGAAGGGTATCGATGGCGCCATCAAGAACATACTTCTTGGTATGGAGTCCGGAAATATCGACAGACTTATCACCGCATTAGATGAAGCTATGGCAAGAGCAGATCAGAGAGATGCAAATGCAAAGAAGGTAATAAAGGAAGATATAAAGTAAAATCTTTATCCTGATTTCATACAAATCAAATAAAATGTTGAAAAAAGTGGTCTTAATGCTTATAATTATATAAGCCTTAAGGCTACTTTTTTTACGGAGGAAAAGTTGTATGGTTTCCGTTGATATAGGAATAGATTTGGGTACTTCAAATGTTTTGGTATATGTAAAGGGAAAGGGCGTTGTGATAAATCAGCCTTCGGTGGTTGCATATGAGACTTCGACTCAGAGGATTATCGCCATCGGTCACAAGGCAAAAAAGATGCTTGGCAAAACGCCCGAAGGTATAGAGGTCGTCAGACCACTAAAAAAAGGTGTCATATCAGATTATACGATAGCAGAGCGTATGCTAAAGGCATTTATAAAGACAGCCATGGCAAAAAGAACCGGTGTAGGACGCCCAAAGGTATGCGTATGTGTGCCAAGCGGAGTTACAGAGGTAGAAAGACGTGCCGTAGAGGATGCGGTTTACAGAACAGGTGCAAAGACTGTTTATGTCATGGAAGAGCCTTTGGCTGCGGCGCTTGGTGCTAATGTAGATATAAATGCGGCAAGAGGAAGCATGATAGTAGATATCGGCGGAGGAACGACAGACATTGCCGTGCTTTCCCTGGGAGGAATAGTAGAAAGCAATTCATTAAAATTTGCCGGAGATGATTATAATGAGGCCCTGATAAAATATGTCCGCAGGAAATATAACCTGCTTATAGGCGAGCAGACGGCAGAAGCTGCAAAAATAGCTATTGGCTCAGTAATGGAACGCCAGGAGGACGTAACACATGTCGTAAAGGGCAGAGATCTGATAAAGGGACTTCCTAAGTCTGTGGTTTTGACAGGAAATGAAACGGTGGAAGCATTTGCGGAGACGACGACATATATAATGAATGCGATTCACAGTGTTATAGAGATAGCACCGCCGGAGCTTATATCAGATATATCCGTCAACGGCATGGTGCTGACGGGTGGCGGCAGTCTGATGTATGGCATGGAAGAGCTTATAAAGGAAAGAACGGGCATAGAGGCATACATATCAGATAAGGCTATAGAGGCTGTGGCTCTTGGTGCAGGTATGAGTGTAGATTATCTAGAAACGGAAGATAAGGAAAATAATTAGGGCATATTTGGAGAAAAGATGGAAAAAGGTTTTTTACCGGTAACAAAACAGGAAATGCTAGACAGAGGGTGGTCCCAGGCTGATTTTGTTTATATAACAGGAGACGCATATGTAGACCACCCTTCCTTTGGCCATGCGATAATAAGCAGGGTGCTTGAGGCATACGGTTACAGTGTATGTATGATACCCCAGCCTGACTGGAAGGATGATAAAAGTATAGATGTATTTGGCAGACCGAGGCTTGGGTTTTTGGTAAGCGGCGGAAACATGGATTCCATGGTAAATCACTACACCGTATCAAAACGAAGGCGGGATAAGGATTCTTATTCGCCCGGCGGGAAGATGGGGCTGCGCCCTGATTACGCGACTACTGTCTATTGTAACCTTATCAGGAGGACATATAAGGACGTGCCGATTATTATAGGCGGTATAGAGGCAAGTCTCAGACGCTTGGCACATTATGATTACTGGTCAGATAAATTAAAGCATTCCATACTGATAGATTCTCAGGCTGATATCATCACATATGGTATGGGTGAAAAGTCTATAGTAGAGGTAGCGGATGCCCTGAACTCAGGACTGGACATAAAGGATATAACATTTATAAACGGAACGGTATATAAGGCAAAGAGTCTGGAAAATGTATATGACTATACCCTGCTTCCATCCTTTGATGAGATGAAGGATGATAAGCTTAAATATGCAGAAAGCTTTTATATACAATATAAAAATACCGATCCATATACGGCGGGGGTGCTCGTTGAAGAATATAACGACCACAGCTATGTCGTACAAAATCCTCCATCCATGCCGCTTACAACGATGGAGATGGATGATGTATATGCCCTGCCATATATGAATGATTACCATCCTATGTATGAGCCTATGGGCGGCATACCTGCCATATCTGAGGTACGGTTCAGTCTGGTAAGCAACAGGGGCTGCTTTGGCGGATGCAGCTTTTGTGCGCTGACCTTTCATCAGGGGAGGATTATCCAGACCAGAAGCCATGAGTCGCTCGTAGCAGAAGCAGAAGAGATGACGAAGCATCCCGATTTCAAGGGATATATACATGATGTGGGCGGACCTACGGCAAATTTCAGACAGAAGGCATGTAAGAAACAGGAAAAGTATGGGGTATGTACCGACAAACAGTGTCTTTATCCGAAGCCGTGCCAGAATCTCATAGCAGATCATAAGGATTATTTGTCGCTTCTCAGGAAGCTGCGCGCGATTCCAGGAGTGAAAAAGGTATTTATCAGATCTGGGATAAGATTTGATTATGTGCTGGCGGACAGTGACGATACATTCTTGAAGGAGCTGTGCAAATATCATGTGAGCGGACAGCTGAAGGTTGCCCCGGAGCATATAAGTGACGCGGTTCTTTCAAAGATGGGAAAGCCTAAAAACTGTGTATATGAGAGCTTCGTAAAAAAATACAAGTCTATAAATGATAAGCTTGGGAAGAAACAGTATCTAGTACCATATCTGATGTCTTCCCATCCCGGTTCCACACTAAAAGAGGCGGTGGAGCTGGCGGAGTATGTGCGGGATATAGGATACATGCCCGAACAGGTACAGGATTTTTACCCTACGCCGTCGACGATATCTACCTGTATGTATTTTACGGGAGTGGATCCGCGTACGATGAAACCTGTGTATGTACCCAGGTCTCCAAAGGAAAAGGCGATGCAGAGAGCATTGATACAATATCGCAGACCGGAAAATTATGAGTTGGTAAAAAAAGCGCTGCTGATTACAGGTAGAACCGATCTGATAGGATATGGAAAAGAATGTCTCATACCGCCCAGACCGCTTAAACCGCCTAAACCCGCAAAAAGAAGTGTTGCGAAGCATTAGTATTTGTGATAAAATGTTCACAAACTGTGTGGTTCGACGCACACAAAAATATTATTTACATGGAGGAATTACATTATGTCAAAGAAAGTTGTTTTAGCAGGCGCTTGCCGTACAGCTATCGGAACAATGGGTGGTGCATTAAGCACAACACCAGCTCCGGTTTTGGGTTCAATAGTTATTAAAGAAGCATTAAACAGAGCAGGAGTACCTGCAGATCAGGTAGATCATGTATATATGGGTTGTGTTATCCAGGCAGGACTTGGTCAGAACGTTGCACGTCAGGCATCTATTAAGGCAGGCCTTCCGATTGAGACACCTGCAGTTACCGTAAATGTAGTCTGCGGTTCAGGTCTTAATTGTGTAAATATGGCAGCACAGATGATTCAGGCAGGAGATGCAGATATCGTTGTTGCAGGCGGTATGGAAAATATGTCAATGGCACCTTATGCAGCTATGCAGGGCCGTTATGGTTATAGAATGAACAATGCAACTCTTGTTGATACAATGGTAAATGATGCATTATGGGATGCATTTAATGGTTATCACATGGGAGTTACAGCAGAAAATGTATGTGAAAAGTACGGCATCACAAGAGAAGAGCTTGATGCATTTGCAGCAAAATCTCAGCAGAAGTGTGAAGCAGCTCAGAAGTCAGGAGCATTCAAGGACGAAATCGTTCCAGTAGAAGTCAAGAAAAAGAAAGAAACAATAGTATTTGATACAGATGAAGGCCCACGTCCTGGTACAACAGCAGAGGGTATCGCAAGATTACGTCCTGCATTCAAGCCGGATGGTATCGTTACAGCAGCGAACTCATCAGGTATAAATGACGGTGCAGCAGCTATCGTTGTTATGAGCGAGGAGAAGGCTAAGGAGTTAGGCGTTACACCTATGGCTACATTTGTTGCAGGAGCATTAGGCGGTGTTGACCCGGCTATCATGGGTGTAGGCCCTGTAGCATCTACCAGAAAGGTACTTGCAAAGACAGGCATGACTATCGATCAGTTCGATATCATCGAAGCAAATGAAGCCTTTGCAGCTCAGTCTATCGCAGTTCAGAAGGAGCTTGGATTTACAGATGAGCAGCTCAATCCAAACGGCGGAGCTATCGCTCTCGGACATCCTGTTGGAGCTTCAGGCTGCCGTATCCTTGTTACACTGCTTCATGAGATGGCAAAGAAGGATGCAAAGACAGGTCTTGCTACACTTTGTATCGGTGGTGGAATGGGCTGTTCTACAATCGTTACCAGAGAGTAATCAGGACATATATAATATACGGAGGTTTTCAAAATGGAATTCGTAACATATGAGCAGGAAGGCTATGTAGGTATTGTTACAATCAACCGTCCAAAGGCATTAAATGCATTAAACAGCACTGTTCTTGAAGAGCTTGATGAGATATTTAAGGCAGTTGATTTAGAGACAACCAGATGTCTGATACTTACCGGCGCAGGCGAGAAGTCATTTGTAGCAGGCGCGGATATCGGCGAGATGTCCACTCTGACAAAGGCTGAAGGAGAGGCTTTTGGTAAGAAGGGAAATGATGTATTCAGGATGATAGAGACCTTCCCTATCCCTGTTATAGCAGCCGTAAACGGCTTCGCACTTGGCGGCGGATGCGAGATTTCAATGAGCTGCGATATCAGAATCTGTTCAGAAAATGCTGTATTTGGTCAGCCTGAGGTAGGTCTTGGTATCACACCGGGATTTGGCGGTACACAGAGGCTTGCACGTCTGGTAGGCGCAGGTATGGCAAAGCAGCTGATTTATACAGCCAGAAATATCAAGGCAGATGAGGCATACAGGATTGGTCTTGTAAATGCAGTATATCCACTGGAGGAGCTGCTTGGCGCAGCAAAGAAGATGGCAGCAGGTATAGCTGCAAATGCTCCTATTGCTGTCCGTAACTGCAAGAAGGCTATTAACGATGGCTTACAGGTCGATATGGATCAGGCCATAGTGATAGAAGAAAAGCTTTTTGGCGACTGCTTTGAGACAGAGGACCAGAAAGCTGGAATGGGAAACTTCCTTGAGAAGGATAAGGAAAAGAAGCTTAGGGTTGTACCTTTCCAGAACAAGTAAAACGGTTAAGTATTAAAGTATTAAAATATTATAATTTAGGAGGATGACAAAATGAAGGTTGGCATTATTGGCGCCGGAACAATGGGCCAGGGCATTGCAAAGGCATTTGCTCAGGTCAATGGTTATGAGGTTGCTCTCTGCGATATCAAGCAGGAATGGGCAGAAGGCGGTAAGGACAAAATCGCAAAGGGTTATGCAAGACTCGTAGAAAAAGGAAAGATGACACAGGAAAAGGTGGACGCTATTCTTGCAAGCATCACACCGGGTCTCAAAGAGGATCTCTGTGCTGACTGCGATTTAATCGTTGAAGCTGCATTTGAGGATATGGGAGTAAAGAAGACTACATTTAGCGAGCTGGACAAGATTGTTAAGCCTGAGTGTATCTTTGCATCAAATACATCATCCCTGTCTATCACAGAGATTGGAAATGGCCTTTCACGTCCTATGATTGGCATGCATTTCTTCAATCCTGCTGACAGAATGAAGTTAGTAGAGGTTATCGCCGGTGTAAATACACCTGCTGAGACAGTAGCTTCAATCATCAAGATTTCTGAGGAAATCGGCAAGACTCCTGTACAGGTAAATGAAGCTGCCGGATTTGTAGTAAACCGTATACTTATCCCTATGATAAATGAAGCTGCATTTATCAAGATGGAGGGTGTTTCAGATATCGCCGGTATTGATTCAGCCATGAAGCTTGGCGCTAATCATCCGATGGGACCACTTGAGTTAGGAGATTTCGTAGGTCTTGATATCTGCCTGGCTATTATGGATGTACTTTACAAGGAGACAGGAGACAGCAAGTATCGTGCATGTCCGTTGCTCCGTAAGATGGTTCGTGGCGGAAACCTTGGTGTAAAGAGCGGAAAGGGCTTCTATGTATATAACGCTGACCGCACAAAGACACCGGTTGATGCTCAGTAATCAGTAAAGAATTGGAGGAATATTAATAATGGATTTCACTTTAGAAAAAAAGTATGAAATGGCGCAGAATTTATTCAGAGAGTTTGCGCAGAATGAAGTTAAGCCTCTGGCTCAGGAAATCGATGAAAATCACAGATTCCCTAGAGAGACAGTAGAAAAGATGGCAAAATATGGTTTCCTTGGAATTCCTGTTCCAAAGGAAAATGGCGGACAGGGATGCGACGTGCTTACATATGTTATGTGCGTAGAGGAGCTTTCCAAGGTTTGCGGTACTACAGGTGTTATTGTTTCAGCACATACATCACTTTGTGTTGATCCTATTATGACATATGGTACACCTGAGCAGAAGGAAAAGTATGTTCCAGATCTTGCATCAGGCAGAAAGCTTGGCGCATTTGGTCTTACAGAGCCTGGTGCAGGTACAGACGCACAGGGACAGCAGACAAAGGCTGTTTTTGATGAAGCAACAAATGAATGGGTACTTAACGGTTCCAAGTGCTTTATCACAAATGGTAAGGAAGCAGATGTTTATATCATAATCGCTGTTACAGGAACTGTTGAAAAGCGTGGTAGAAAGCAGAAAGAGATTTCAGCATTTATCGTAGAAAAGGGAACACCTGGATTTACATTTGGTACAAAGGAAAACAAGATGGGTATCTGTGGATCATCTACATATGAGTTAATCTTCACAGACTGCCGCATCCCGGGCGATGCACTTCTTGGCCAGAAGGGTAAGGGCTTTGGTATAGCCATGCACACACTTGATGGCGGACGTATTGGTATCGCAGCACAGGCACTCGGTCTTGCAGAGGGCGCACTTGAGCTTACTATCAACTACGTTAAGGAAAGAAAGCAGTTCGGTCGTTCCATCGGTCAGTTCCAAAATACACAGTTTGTTTTAGCTGATCTCGCTACAAAGGTTGAGGCAGCCAAGATGCTTGTATATAAGGCAGCTAGAAAGAAGGATCAGTATCAGGCAGATCACAAGACTTCATATTCTGTTGAAGCTGCTATGGCAAAGCTTTGTGCAGCAGAGGTAGCTATGGAGGTTACAACAAAGTGTGTACAGTTACATGGTGGATATGGTTACATCAAGGAATACGATGTAGAGCGTATGATGCGTGATGCTAAGATTACGGAAATCTACGAAGGAACCTCAGAGGTTCAGCGTATGGTTATTTCCGGAAGCTTATTAAAGTAAATTAGGAGGTACTTAACGTGAAGGTTATAGTTTGTATAAAGCAGGTACCTGATACAAAGGGTGGAGTACAGTTTAACCCGGATGGTACATTAAACAGAGCAGCAATGCTTACAATCATGAACCCTGATGATAAGGCTGGTCTTGAAGCAGCTCTTAGATTGAAGGATGAATATGGCGCAGAGGTTACAGTTGTAACCATGGGTCTTCCAAAGGCTACAGACGTACTTCAGGAGGCTATTGCAATGGGAGCTGATAAGGGCGTCCTTATCACAGACAGAGTTCTTGGAGGAGCTGACACATGGGCTACATCTACAACAATTGCAGGTGCACTCCGTAAATTAGAATACGACCTGATTATTACAGGCCGTCAGGCAATCGATGGTGATACAGCTCAGGTTGGACCACAGATTGCAGAGCACCTCGGTCTTCCTGTTATTTCATATGCACAGGATATAAAGATTGAAGGCGACAGCGTTATTGTAAAGCGTCAGTATGATGATGGTTATCATATGCTGAAGGCAAAGATGCCATGTCTTATTACAGCACTTTCAGAGTTGAACGTTCCAAGATACATGACACCGGGCGGTATTTTCGATGCTGTTGAAGCAGAAATTACTACATATGGCAGAGCAGACCTGGTTGATGTAGATGATTCAAACATCGGCCTTAAGGGCTCACCTACAAAGATTGCCAGAGCATCTGATAAGGTAAGAAAGGGTGCAGGAGAAAAGATTGTACCTGACTCACCTGAAGATGGCGTAAGTTATATCGTTGGAAAATTAACTGAGAAACACGTAATATAATATAAAGGAAAAGTGGTGAATAAAATGGGCGCAATGAACGCAGAAGAATTAGCAAAATACAAAGGCGTATTCGTCTTTGCACAGCAGGTAGATAATGAAATTAGCGGTATTTCCTTTGAGCTTATTGGTGAAGGAAAGAGACTTGCCGAAAAGTTAGGAGAAGATGTGACAGCTGTACTTATAGGTTCTGATGTAAAAGGCCTCGTAGATGAGCTGGCAGAGTATGGTGCTGATAAGGTTATCGTTGTTGACGATCCTGAATTAAAGAACTACAGAACAGAGCCATATGCTCATGCACTGGCATCTGTAATAAATGAATATAAGCCTGAGATCATGCTGGTTGGTGCTACAGCTATAGGTAGAGACCTTGGCCCTACAGTATCAGCTAGAGTTGCAACAGGTCTTACAGCAGACTGTACATTACTTGAGATAGCAGATTTCCCTATCAATCCTATTCCGGGACAGGAGCAGAAGCATAATCAGCTTCTTATGACACGTCCTGCATTTGGCGGAAATACCATAGCTACTATCGCTTGTCCTGATAATCGTCCACAGATGGCTACAGTACGTCCGGGCGTTATGCAGAAGCTTGACAAGGTTCCAGGAGCTAAGGCTGAGGTTATAGAGTATAATCCAGGCTTCACACCAAATGACAAGTATGTAGAGATCCTTGAGATTGCAAAGGCAGTTTCAGACATTAAGGATATCATGGATGCAAAGATTTTGGTATCAGGCGGACGTGGAGTAGGTTCAGCAGAAAACTTCAAGATATTGGAGGATCTGGCTGATGCTATCGGCGGACAGGTATCATGTTCACGTGCAGTAGTAGATTCAGGCTGGAAGCCGAAGGAGTTACAGGTAGGTCAGACAGGAAAGACTGTTCGTCCTTCAGTTTACTTTGCTATCGGTATTTCAGGTGCCATCCAGCACGTAGCAGGTATGGAAGAGTCAGATATCATCGTTGCTATCAACAAGGATGAGGACGCTCCTATATTTGATGTAGCTGATTATGGCGTAGTAGGAGATTTAAACAAGATCGTTCCTGCACTTACAGAGGCTATCAAGGCTGCTGTAGCAAATAAGTAATTTACTTATCATAAAATAATAAAACAGGGCACATTATATAAATGAACCGCAGGTTCAAGATATTATATGATGTGTCCTTTTTTTGTGTGCAAAAGTCTCACAGACAAACAGTAAAAATAATTACAATAAGATACTAAACGGATATTGACATGACTTTAACCTCGTGATATAACTGTAGTAAATCCGAGTAAAATACTAGGAGATAATAATTGATTTTAGAACAGGAGTGCAATATCGACATGGACAAAATTATATATTTAGATCATGCAGCTACCACACCGGTAAGACCTGAGGTTGTGGATGCCATGCTGCCGTATTTTACGGAAAAATATGGAAATGCGTCAGGCATATATGGCATAGGTCAGGAAAGTAAAGAGGCCATAACAAAGGCTAGAGATACTATAGCAGCTGCTATAGGCGCAAAGCCAGAAGAGATATATTTTACCGCGGGTGGTTCAGAATCAGATAACTGGGCACTGAAGGCTACAGCCGAGAGCTACAAGAGCAAGGGCAGGCATATCATAACTACTGCGATAGAGCATCATGCCATACTTCATACCACGGCATATCTGGAAAAGCAGGGATATGAGGTAACCTATCTGAAGGTCGATGAAAAAGGACTCATTGATTTAAATGAGCTGGAAGCAGCAATTAGAGAAGATACGATACTGATTTCCATAATGTTTGCAAATAACGAAATCGGGACGATAGAGCCTGTAAAGGAAATAGGTGAGATAGCAAAAAAGCATGGCGTACTGTTTCACACGGATGCCGTACAGGCATTTGCTCAGGTACCGATAAACGTCGATGAGATGAATATCGACATGCTGAGCGCCAGTGCTCACAAGTTTAACGGACCAAAGGGCGTCGGCTTCCTGTATATCAGAAAGGGCTTAAAGCTTAAGAATCTCTTACATGGAG
>X287_Common_Brushtail__coassemble_10_pt1 | contig 46084 bp, 38 predicted proteins | sample X287_Common_Brushtail__metabat2_low_PE_009 | metagenome-assembled genome bin X287_Common_Brushtail
CATGTATAAGAAAGGAGATATATAATGAAGGTTATATTATTAAAGGACGTAAAATCTGGGCAAGGCCGGTGAACTGGTAAATGTAAATGACGGACATGCCCGTAATTATATCATACCAAAGAAGCTAGGCGTGGAGGCCACACCAAAGAATCTCAATGATTTCAAGCTGAAGAAGGCACATGAGGAAAAGGTGGCAGCCCAGAACCTGGCTGCGGCAAAGGAGCTGGCAGCAGTGCTTGCAGAGCAGTCGGTTACCGTTGGGATAAAGATCGGCGAGGGAGGAAGAGCCTTTGGCTCGGTATCCTCAAAGGAAATCGCAGAAGCCATAAATACCCAGCTGGGACATGATATAGATAAAAAGAAGATAGTCATGAAGGAACCGTTTAAGTCCGTGGGCAGCTTTACAGTAAAGATAAAGCTTCATCCCAAGGTACAGGCGGAGCTTCGTGTAAAGGTAGAAGAGGGAAAATAATACATAATGGATGATGCATATTTAAAGAAAAAGCCGCCCTATAATCTAAAGGCGGAGCAGGCCGTTATAGGCGCCATGCTTATGGACAGAAATGCTATCGTAGATGTATCGGATATCCTGGTAAAGGAAGATTTCTATAATGCCCAGTATGGTATTTTATTTGAAAATATGACTGATTTGTTCCGTGAAGGAAAGCCGGTCGACCTCGTTACCCTGACCAACAGACTGGCGGAGAAAAACGTGCCTGAGGAAGTCGTAGGTATGCAATATATCGCCGATATCATGGAGGCAGTTCCGACATCTGCGAATGCTAAGGACTATGCAAAGATAGTCTCTGACAAATCCACCCTGCGCAAGCTGATAAGATACTGTGAGGAGATGGAAAAGGACTGCTACCTCGATACAGATGACGTAGACGGCATGCTGGAAAAGGCTGAATCAGGGATATTTAAGATGGTTCAGGAGAGAAACGGAGCAAAGGATTTTAAGCCTATCGATAAGATAATGATGGATGTGGTCGATCAGATAGAGGCTGCTGCAAATATGAACAGCCGTATCACGGGCGTGGCTACAGGCTTTGTAGACCTGGATAATATGCTGACGGGACTTCACGGCTCGGAGCTCATACTTGTAGCGGCAAGACCTGCCATGGGAAAAACCGCCTTTGTCTTAAATATAGCTCACAACGCCTGTGTGAAGCATAAGGTTACCACGGCGATATTTAGTCTGGAGATGTCAAAGGAGCAGCTGGTCACGCGAATGATAGCCATGGACTCGCTGGTTGACTCCCAAAAGATACAGACCGGTCAGCTGGTAGGAGATGAATGGGATAAGATACTCGAAAGCACAGAGACGATATCTGAGGCACCGCTTTTCATAGATGATAATTCGGCGATATCGATAGCAGACATGAGGTCCAAATGCAGGAAGCTGAAGCAGAAAAACGACCTGGGGCTTATTATCATCGATTATCTGCAGCTGATGAGCACAAATGCAAGGATAGAGTCCAGACAGCAGTTTATATCTGATGTTTCGCGTGCACTGAAGAGTATCGCGAGGGAGCTCGATGTGCCGGTTATCGCACTGTCGCAGCTCAACAGAGCCGTTGACTCCAGACCGGATCACAGGCCTGTGCTTGCTGACCTCAGAGAATCGGGAGCCATAGAGCAGGATGCCGATGTCGTTATGTTCATTTACAGAGATGATTACTATAACGCTGACACAGAAAAAAAGGGTATAGCCGAGATTATCATAGCAAAACAGAGAAAGGGCTCTACCGGACAGATAGAGCTGGTATGGCTGCAGGATTATACCAAATTTGCAAATAAAGAAAGATAGTATATTTAAGGAGGATTTATCAAAGATGGTAGTAGAACCAAGAGTAAAGGATTTTATATGCACGACAGCTCATCCTACAGGCTGCGCGGCAAATGTAAAAAATCAAATAGCCTATGTAAAGGGTCAGAAAAAGGCTGAAGGACCAAAAAAGGTACTAGTGCTCGGAGCATCCACGGGATATGGTCTCGCATCCAGGATAGCTGTAGCATATGGCTATGGTGCAGCAACACTCGGTGTCATGTTTGAGAAGGAATCAAATGGCAGACGTACAGCATCGGCTGGATTTTATAACACAAGGGCATTTGAGGAGGAAGCGACAAAGGACGGCCTTTATGCGAAGTCCATAAATGGCGATGCGTTCTCACTTGAGATAAAGCATCAGGTCATACAGACCATCAAGGAGGATCTGGGCGAGGTAGATATGGTTATCTACAGCCTGGCTGCACCTAGGAGGACTGCCTCTGATGGCACCAAATATACCTCAGTACTGAAGACCGTAGGCGAGGAATTCGTAAACAAGACTCTCGTGCTCAAGGATAATACGATAGCTGAAGCAAGAATCCCTGCAGCAAATGAGGAAGAGATAGAAGCTACCATAAAGGTAATGGGCGGAGAGGACTGGATAGACTGGATCACAGCCTTAGACGGAGCAGGCGTGCTGTCAGATGATTGCGTTACCCTGGCATATTCATATATAGGACCAAAGATTACATATCCGATATACGCAGAGGGCTCCATCGGTCAGGCAAAGAAGGATCTGTACAAGTCGGCAGAGATTATCACCGAGCAGTTCTCAAATGTAAAGGCATATATCTCGGTAAATAAAGCGCTGGTTACACAGTCCAGCTCAGCTATTCCTATCGTGCCATTATATATCACACTTTTATATAAGATCATGAAGGAAAAGGGTCTGCATGAGGGCTGTATAGAGCAGATGGCGAGACTGTTCCTGGACAAGCTGCCGGGAGAGCCTGAGGTAGATGAAAGAGGCTTTATACGCTTAGATGACTGGGAGATGCGTGATGACGTACAGCAGGAGGTAGCCGAAAAGTGGAACACCGTTACTACTGAAACTGTTGCAGAAGACGCCGACATAGATGGATTCTGGGATGAATTTTATAATATGTTTGGATTTAAAATCGACGGCGTTGATTACGCCGCCGATGTAGATATTTGCTGAGGAGGGCGCCATGCCTTTTCATACTTTTTTATCTTGATATTCAAGTAATATTTATGAAATGATTTGTATCCAGGGTGGTCATGAATGTGACCACCCTGTTTATCATTTTGTCCTTTTCATCAGGAAACTTTTCTTCCATGCCCTGCACTATATCATAGACAGTATTTTTGCCATCTATCATAAGCCATAGAGCAGTACCGTATTTGTCTAGTGAGATATGGCTGACCTTTGGACGATGGAAAAATCTCTGCGCCACACGGTGATAAAAGCCTTTATTTTCCATATCTATCTCCACCAAACCGTCTTCCTTCTCCCGCCACGGACGCTCCGCGTTTCTTACGGGGATGGAGTCCAGATAATTTTGTGATACCTTTTTATGCTTCTGCTTCGGCATTATCCTTCTCCTGTGAATTCTTCTTATTTCTGCCTACAATGGCATATATCATGATGGCTATCAGTATCGCAAAGAATACCAAACCGCCTATATTTCCGAGATTTATACCATAATTAGTGAGGTTTATCTTGTCACCGACACCTACTACGGCAAGTATCGCAAGGATGATGCCGACCAGACCCTCTCCGGCTATCATACCTGATGAGTACAATATACCATTACTGAGGATACCCTCGCGTTTCTTTTCATCCTTAAATTTGGCCTTTTCTATAATAAGCTTTATAAGACCGCCCACCATGATAGGTGTGGACAGATGGATAGGCAGATACAGACCTATGGCAAATGGGAGTACGGGTATGCCGATTACTTCTACGGCAACCGCGATAAATACACCTGTAAATACAAGTCCCCAAGGAAGGTCTCCGCCCATAACGCCTTCTACTACCATCTTCATCAGAGTAGCCTGTGGAGCAGGAAGCTCAGAGGAACCATATCCCCATGCACTATTTAGGAGATAAAGCACACCGCCTATAGCAAGACCTGCACATACGGCTCCTATCAGCTCGCCTATCTGCTGGCGGTAAGGAGTAGCACCTACTATATAGCCGGTCTTCAGATCCTGTGATGTATCGCCTGCCATGGCAGCTACGATACAGATGACCGTACCGATACAGATGGCTGAGGTCATACCGGTAATGCCTACATGCCCGGTCTGTTTCAGGATGATGGTAGCAAGAAGCAGAGTCGCGATAGCCATACCCGATACAGGATTATTTGATGAACCTACCACACCAACCATTCTAGCAGATACGGTAGCAAAGAAAAATCCAAATATGATGATTATAATGGCTGCAAGCGGGCCTATCGGTATAGATGGGATAAGACAGAGCGCTATAGCCACTAATGCCACACCTATGATGACAAACTTCATTGGTATGTCTTTTTCAGTACGTGAGGTGCCGCCTGTGTGTCCGAAGCCCTTGATAGCCTTTGAAAAGGTTTTGATAATCAGAGGGAGTGATTTTATCAGGCTGATGATACCTCCTGCCGCTACGGCTCCCGCGCCGATGTATCTGACATAGTTGCCCCACAGAGACCATGTGTCAAGTGAGCTGATGGCTTCGGTTGCAGGGAACATAACCATGTCTCCGCCAAAAAGTACTATCATAGGCATGATGACGAACCAGCCCAGTACGGCGCCGCCCAAAAGATATGAAGACACTCTTGCGCCGCAGATATATCCCACGCCCACCAGCGCCGGAAGCACGTCCATGCCGATGCCTGAACCTTTATAGGCCTTAATCGACCAGTCTACCTCACTTGGGAAAAGACACAGACCGTCTGCGATAAACTTATATACTGCTGAGATACCCAAACCGGAAAATACCAGCTTTGATTTGCTTCCGCCTTCTTCTCCTGCCAGAAGCACCTCGGCACATGCCTGTCCTTCCGGAAAAGGAAGAGTACCGTGCTCTTCTACGATGAGAGCGGTTCGAAGCGGTATCATAAAAAGTACGCCGATGACACCGCCGCATATGGCGATGATGGCTATAACCCAAAATGAAGGCGCGCTAATCGAGGAATCCTCTGCGGCCCACATAAATAATGCCGGTAGTGTAAATATGGCACCGGCTGCCAGTGATTCGCCCGCGGAACCAATCGTCTGTACCATGTTATTTTCCAGGATGGAATCCTTGCGCATAATAACGCGGATGATACCCATGGATATAACGGCTGCAGGGATGGAAGCGGAAACTGTCATACCTACTCTCAGTCCGAGATAGGCATTTGCTGCGCCAAATACTACTGCGAGTATGATACCCAGGATGATGGATGCCGGGGTAAATTCCGGCATGACCTTATCCGCAGGAATAAATGGCTTGAAGGATTGTTTGTCGTTTTTCATTTGATTTCTTTCCTTTCATTTTCTTTTAGTTGTTAATCATTATACTTAATAATATATAGTGAAAGCAACTGGAAATTATTTATATTAGAGAGTATAATTGCTTTAATAAAACTGCTAGGGAGAATACCAATGAGTAAATTTTTATATTATTTGTTTGATCTGGATGGAACGCTTACGAAATCAGAAGAGGGGATATTTAACTGCGCGCGGTACGCGCTTTCGTGGGCAGGTATGGATATTCCGGATGAGACTGTTCTGAAAAAATTCGTAGGTCCGCCTTTGAAAAACTCCTTCATGGAGTTTTGCGGTGCGTCGGATGAGCAGGCTGACAGGCTCGTGAAGAAATATCGTGAGCGATATAATACGGTTGGTATGTACGAAAATGAGGTATATGACGGCATCATGGAGCTTCTGTCCGGGCTGAAGGCTCAGGGAGCTTATATAGCGGCAGCAACGGCAAAGCCGCAGTACCCGACCGAGAAGATTTTTGAGAGATTTGGATTTGATAAATATTTTGACGCCGTAGTGGGCAGTATACCTGAGGATATACGTATAGAAAAAAAGGACATTATCACAGAGGCGCTCAGGCAGCTTGTGGAGCTGACCGGCATAGAGGCTACAAAGGAAAATACAGTCATGATTGGCGACAGATTTTATGATATAAAGGGCGGAAAGCTGTGCGGTACATCTACTATAGGGGTGTTGTATGGATATGGAACGAAATCAGAGCTTGTTGAAGCCGGTGCTGATTATATAGTCGAAAGACCGGAAGAAATACTTGAATTAAAGTAATTCGTTTGATATCATAAAACTTAGTGACATTTGCGTGAAGCATCAACGTAAGGGGTAGTATTTATGTACAGTACAGATATAGGTTTTTATGACTTAAAATTGCTGGCACAGGTAGAACGGGATTTGGAAGATTATGAATCCCGTACAATAAATGATGATTACAGATATGAATGGGTACAAAAAAGCCTGCATATACCAAATCTGAATTATAAAAGGTTTTGGCACAGGCATGGCAAATGGCTGTATAATAACGAGGATGAGCTGACCTTTACCATGAGAGAAATAGCTGCGAATCTCGCACAATATCATTGCAAGGGACCTGTATTTAGATCAGAAGACATGCCATTATATCTGCTGATATGGGATATAAAGGGTCACAGGGCCACAGAAAGTCTCTGGGCTCAGATGGAGGAATTTGATGGCGATATCCTATATGTCTATGATGAAACAGCAGAGCTCCCGGAAAAGACCGATCGTGTCAGATATTTGTACCTGCCTGAGATCATAGGCGCAGGATATGAAAGAAGCCACTGGGATGATGATGGTATCACGTCTGTGCTGGATTTTTTCGGACATCAGGTATATCAGCTTGTAAATCTCAAAAAGATACCACCCGGAGTATATGGTAAGACCCAGACAGACGGCGTATTTGAGGATGGCTATCGAAATCTTATCTCATATGAAGATAATATGTATATGTACCGTTTTTGGAAGGAACGCCCAGATGATTTGTTCTGTTTTGAAAACAGCTATAATGGCAAGCTCGGGCTGTTGCATGACCTCTTATTTATGTGTCTTGACGAAATCGACAGGGTATGCAAGGAGAATGACATAGGCTATTGCCTGGGAGGCGGCACTCTGCTCGGGGCGATGAGAAGCTATGATATAATCCCATGGGATGACGATATGGATATCGTTATGTCTCGAGAGGAATATGAGAGATTTGCAGCTGTAGCTCCGAAGGCCTTAAAGGAGGGCTTCTTTTTTCAAAGCTCGCAGACAGATAAGGAATATCACAGCGTATTTGCCAAGGTCAGGATAGACGGAACACGATTTGTGACAGAATTTTCTTCGAGATTTCCAAATATGCATCAGGGTATATTCATTGATATATTTGTTCACGACCATACATCAAATTTTAAGCTGATGCAAAAGCTGCATGTATTTCAGACGCTGTTTGCCAGATCCATGGTCTTTCATAAATGGGAGGGGACGCCCATGCATTTTTATGGTAAGATGAAGCTGATATGTAAGCTTGCTACCAGACATATAAGAAAGACAAGCATGGAAGAGCTTGAGAGATATCAGGAAAAGGTAATAACAAAATATAATAAAAGGAAAAAGAAAACCAAGTACCTCTATGACGGTACGGGCGAGCATCTGAGGCATGGAGCATTTCCTGCCAGCTGGTTTAACTTACCGAGATTTGTAATGATGCGGGAAAAGTTTTATCCGATACCAAGGCAGGCGGAGAAATATCTGACATATTCCTACGGGAAAACCTATAAGTTTTGTACTAACGCGAGCGAGAGAAAGGCATCGCATGACATCATAGAAGTAGATTTTGGAAAATATGAAAGGTAGGGTAAATTTATGAATATTGCTGTAATATTTGCCGGAGGAACCGGACAGAGGATGGGAGCCGGTATACCAAAGCAGTTTCTGGAGATAAATGGAAAGCCGATTATCATTCATACATTGGAGCTGTTTGAAAATCATGCAGATATAGACAAGATATATATTGCGATGCTCGCGGATTATATCCCTCACATGAAAAAGCTGATAGAAAAATTTGCCATCAAAAAAGTAGCAAATATCGTGCCGGGCGGCGATTCCGGACAGGACAGCATCTACAGGGGATTGAAGGCGGCAGCAGCAGAAAATCCGGAGGATTCGGTGGTTCTGATTCACGACGGCGTAAGACCGTATGTATCATATGATACGATAACCAGAAATATCGAGGGCGTGAAGGCAAATGGAAATGCCATCACCTGTACGGCATGTTATGAAACGATACTTATGAGCACCACGGGTCAAACAGTCGAAACAGTGCCATACAGGAAGGATACCTATGCGGCTCAGGCTCCGCAGAGCTTCGTGCTTGGAGAAATCATTGCGGCACATGATGAGGTGCGTCAGAAGGAAAACGGCTACGCAAACCTGGTGGATTCATGTACTCTGATAAAGAGCGTCGGAAAGGAAGCCCATATGGTAGAGGGAAACCGTGGAAATATCAAGGTTACGACACCTGAGGACGTATATATGTATCGTGCGCTGATACAGTATAAGGAAAATGAGCAGGCATTTGGTCTGGGTCTAACACAGGGGATACTAAAGTAGCAGCTTGGAGACAATTGGGAGGAAGAAAAGACAATGAGCTTTTTGGGAATAAGGTCAAAGGAATATCAGGATGAAAAGGGCAGAGATTATTTCTTTGACAATGCGAAGTTTATATTAATAATGTTCGTAGTTATCGCACATTTTGTATCGCCGCTTAAGACAGATCAGGATAAGGTAATGACGGTATGGATAGTAATAAATGCATTTCATATGCCGGCATTTATATTCATATCCGGATATTTTGCAAAGAGTTATATAACAAAGGACAGGCAGATCAGAGTTAATAAGCTGGTGACCTACGTTATGTATTATGTTTTTGCGCAAATCGGATTATCGCTGTATGAATATTATATACTGGATCGTTATCAGATAGAGACCAGTATGTTTGCTCCTCGTTCGTCATTGTGGTATCTGTTGTGCCTTATATGGTGGTTCGTACTTCTGCCTTATATTACCAGATTGAAGACGCCTGTGGTCATAGGCATGGCGTTTCTTTTTGGACTGCTGATAGGCTATGACAGCGCGGTAAGTAATTACTTGGCATGGAGCAGGGTATTCAGTTTTTTTCCATTTTTTATCGTAGGATATTATTTCAAGAAGGAATGGTTGTTTAAATTTAGAAACATATGCACACAGATAGCGGCTGCAATCGTGCTTGTTATTGCTGTTATATGGACTTACTATAATCTGGATGACATACCGCGAAGAATTATTACAGGTGAGTATAATTATGAGGATGCGCATCTGAAGTATTTTCTCCACTTTCCGTTTATGAACAGACTGATATTTTATATTGTCGCATTCATACTGGTATATGCAGTGCTGCTTTTAGTCCCTAGAGGCAAAGCGTTCTTTACAAAGCTCGGCTCGAGAACGTTACAGGTATATATTCTGCACAGGTTCCTGTATATGGCGGAGCTGGAGTACGGATGGTGGGAGTATAGTATATTTGACGGCAGGCGGGGCGCGTTTATCATGGCGTTTATCGCGATAGCAACGACATTTATATTGTCACTGAAGCCGTTTGAGATACCATTCAAGCTGATAGGAAGGATAAATCTAAAGAAGCTTGAGAAACCTGAAATAGCGGAAGGAGAGACAAAAATCTAATGCAGTTATCTGATGATAAAATATTACAATATGACATAGAGCAAATAGCCGAGGCAGATTTTATTCCATGGCAGCAGCTGAAAAACAGCAGCATACTGATAACCGGCGCGACGGGACTGATAGGAAGCCAGGTCGTTATGGCGCTGTTACATGCAAATGAGGCAAAGCATCTGGGATTGACTGTATATGCGGCAGTCAGAAATGAAGCAAAGGCAGAAAAAATATTTGCAAAGGCTTCAGGCGATGCTCTAAAGCTTGTCGTGCAGGATATCATGCAGCCGTTTGATATGATGGAGCATATAGATTATATCATCCATGGCGCAAGCATGACGGGCTCCAGGGATTTTGTGGATTATCCTGTAGAGACCATAAAGACGGCTATATCCGGTACGGAAAATGTACTGGAGCTGGCAAAGAAAAATAATATAAAGGGTATGGTGTATCTGTCATCTCTGGAGGTTTACGGAGTGGTAGATTTCAGTATCGCCAGTGTGTCCGAGGATATGAATGGCACCCTGGACAGCATGAGTGTCAGGAGCAGCTATTCAGAAGGAAAGAGGATGGTGGAGTGTATGTGCGCTTCATATGCGGCCGAATACAACCTGCCTATAAAGGTAGCCAGACTCTGTCAGACCTTCGGGCCGGGAGTAAGCTATGGCGATAATAGGGTGTTTGCACAGTTTGCCAGAAGTATCATCGAAGGAAACGATATAGTGCTGAAAACTGATGGAAGCACTGAGAGAAATTATTGCTATACAAAGGATGCGATAACCGGTATCCTGACCGTTTTGCTCAGTGGAAATGCGGGAGAGGCTTATAATGTGGCAAATAAAGACACATTAATCACTATAAGGGGCATGGCTGAAATGCTGATAGGCCTCTATCCGAAAAGTGGTACAAGCCTGGTATTTGATATAGCAGAGGATGTAACAAAGCTAGGTTACAATCCAAAGGTAAAGATGAACCTTGATACAGCAAAGCTTGAATCGCTCGGCTGGACGGCGACTGTGCCTCTGAAGGATATGTTCAAAAATCTCATAGATAGCATGATTATAGCTTAAAGCATTAAGAAAAAAGGATGCGCCACGCGGCGCATCCTTTTTATCAGGCACTTAGACACTAGGTATCATAATCCGGTAAATCGTTATAGTACATCTTGATTGCATTCGTGCTGTTTTCCAGACATGCCATCGTAGAAGGCAGCGGGACAGCTATCAAATCATTAAATTCAAACTCTCCAAGCTCAGGTCTTATCTGGTAACCTAACTGGCGCTCTGTAAGAGTAAATTCCGCGTTAAAATTATAATTATTTCCTCTGGCATCCAGACGTATCCACTTACGCAGGTCCGGCTCATATACAGCATTTAAGGCATGGAGCTGCAGCTTGTCGCTGTGTGAGAACAGCTTGATACGCTGATAGCAAAAGCCCGTATATATACCCTGGGAACGCATAAGCGCACAGAGCAGATTTGCTTTGGAGTAGCTTACGCCAGTTTTTAATTCTAAGACCTCAGATGCCGAAACCGTAACGACAGAGTCATTTGCATCTATCGTGTGCATGATTTCATCTCTGACAAAATGATATATGTTTTCTATTTTTTCATATGTAGATTTACAGTTTATAGTAAGCTCTGCTGCCTTATCGGCTACAGCAGGATTATCAAAATCCACATATTTGTCATACTGAAGATATGCTTCATCTGCATTTCGCTGGATTAAATCCATGATTTTGTAACCTCCTGATAGATATAGGAAAAAACGCCTTTTCCCAATAGACATTATAACACCAAAGAATAATACTAAATTTTAATTTTTTATTAACAATTTTTGAATGATTTGGTGGCGGCGGTAAGATGAAAAGTTTTATCTAAGTTTTACATTAATGCTCTTGTGGATTTTACATACCATTCATAGAATTTCGTTATACGAAATTTTCTTAATAAAGGAAGAGGTAATGACAAATGAGTGATATGGTAGAGATTATATTCGGACTGTTAGGAGGCCTGGCAGTATTTATTTACGGCATGAATCTGATGAGCGAGAGCCTGCAAAAGGTAGCAGGAGAGAAGATGAAGAAGATTTTAGGGCTTCTTACCAGAAACAGAGTTATGGGTGTTCTTGCCGGTGCACTTGTAACCATGGTGCTTCAAAGCAGCAGCGCGACGACCGTTATGGCCATCGGATTTGTAAGCGCGGGACTTATGTCTCTGCCTCAGGCGATTTCCATTATCTTTGGTGCAAATATCGGAACCACGATAACGGCACAGATTATAGCCTTTAAAATAACGGATTATATATATGTATTTGTATTTATCGGATTTATCATTTCTTTTATATTTAAGAATGAAAAAATAAAGTATGTCGGAAGAACAATCTTTGCGTTTGGACTGCTCTTCATGGGTATCGAAATAATGGGCGATGTCATGAAGCCTCTTGCATCAAGCCCCGTATTTACGAATATGATAGCAAAGGTTGCAGATGTGCCTGTGCTTGGCGTTGCCGTAGGTACTTTGATGACTCTCGTGGCACAGAGTAGTAGTGCAACGATTGCCGTGCTCCAGAACTTTGCATCACAGGCAGGCGCAGATGGTGTGACAAGTATCCTGGGACTTACAGGCGCTATCCCTATCCTGCTCGGTGATAATATCGGAACCACGATTACGGCATTAATCGCATCTGTAGGTCAGTCAAAGGATGCAAAACGTACTGCTATAGCACATTCAATATTCAATATCTCCGGTGCGATACTGTTCCTCTTCATACTAAAGCCATATGCGGCGCTGATCCAATATATATCGCCAAAGGGCGTCGAGGTGGAAATCATATCCAGACAGATTGCAAATGCCCATACGATCTTCAATATTACGATGACACTTGTATGGATAGGCTTCCTGGGATTTATGGTAAAGCTTGTAAAGAAGCTCGTACCGGATGGAAAGAGCGGCCTGGTAAATCCGGCTACACCGATTTATCTGGATACAAATGTTATCGCTCAGCCGGCAGCGGCTCTTCGTCTGGCGGCAAAAGAAGTTATACACTGCAGTGACATCGTAAAGACCATGCTGGCAGATGTAACAAATGCCGTAAAGGGAAAAAACAGCTCGGAAATGCAGATGGTCAAAGAAAATGGCGAGGCTCTTGAGTCCCTTCATACAGAAATTAATGATTATCTTGTGGATCTGTTTTCGGCTGGTGTACTGACCGAACAGCAGGCGACTGAAACTGCGCATCTGATGTACGTACAGAGTGATGTATGGCACATGGGAAAGCTGTCCGTGGAAATGGCGGATGCCATGCTTGATAAGATAGATAAGAAATATGTCTACTCGGACGAAGCGCTAAATGACCTGGAAAGGAGTCTCAGGTATATCCAGAAGATGTATGGCGAGTCGATGACCGCTTTGGTAAATGAGGATTCAGAGGCGCTTGAAAAAATCCTGAAGCATAAGGATAAGGTGCTGGATCTCGATATCGAAATGAGAAAATCCCACATGCAGCGTGTGAATAAAGGACAGTGTAAAAAGAAATTATCAGGACCATTTACCAGAATCCTGCACTGTATAGACCGCATGGGAAACAGCTGCGTGAACCTCGCGGAGGTAGCACTAAATCAGATGCATTTCGGCTACTTTATCGGAGAGGAAGCGGATTGAGCCCATTTTCATTAAAGAAATCCATAACCTGAAGCATAGTATTGTAACCGTTATTTATACAGATAATCAATGCGGCATCGCAGGTGATTTTTGGATATAGAACAGAACATCCCGAGATAGTAAGTGCACGCTGGGTCTCCTTTAGTGTCATGCCCGCACACAGACAGAGAAGCACAAGCTTGTATTTTCCGGGATGTTTTTTTGTGCCATTTAATATCTGATAGGCGTAGCCCCTGTCGAGGTCACTACGCTTTATGACCTCAGCCGGAGTGATATCCGGATGATTACTAAAATATGCATTAAAGTAGTCTTTTAGATTTGTATAGCCCGACATTTCTTCCCACTCCGGTGCGTATTTTTTGAAATAGCTTTCGGAGCCTTCAGAGGAAAGAAGGTTTAGCAGCTCGGTTGTTCTTTTGTTTTCCATCTCTATTTTCCTTTACTCAAAAATTATTTTTTAGTATACTAAACAGGCAGGAAATGTCAAGAAAGGGACTGAAATGAACCTGGAGATACAGAGCCGTTTATCATTTTACAAGAAAATAGCGGATTTGGGCGTGAAGGAAAACATCTCTATAGTGCAGCACATCGAGACAAAACAGGTGTATGTGGAAAAGGTACTTGACGTATATGACAAGCACATATATGAGGTGCTCATGAAGGAAAATATCCCCATGATTCCAAAGATATATGAATGTCTGGAGGCTGATGGCAGGCTGTATGTTATAGAGGAGCTTCTGACGCAATGCATCACACTCGAGGGCTACATCGGTAGGTATGGCTGCTTATCACATGATGATGCAAAAAATGTAATTTTTATGCTCTGCAGCGTATTAGACAGATTACATAATCGTGATAATCCTATCATTCATAGAGACATAAAGCCGACCAATATCATGGTTCAGGAGGATGCCGGACGGATAACCGGCATATATCTGATAGACTTTAATACGTCGAGGCAATTTGTGAATGCCCGGGAAAGAGACACCATACCTATGGGTACGATGGGATTTGCCGCGCCTGAACAGTATGGCTTCGGACAGTCGGATGTAAGGACGGATATCTATGCGCTCGGTGTTTTGATAAATTTTATGATGTGTGGGAAGCTGCTCTCAGATGAGGTTTATGCGAAAGGGGACGACATATCAGGCATCATAGCCAGGGCGACAAAAATCGCCCCGGAACAGAGATATCAAAACGTGCGCGAGATAGAGAAGGCTCTGTGCGGCTACAGAAATTTCCTCCCGCCGGGATTTCGCGAGGGGAATCCGTCACATATGCTTATCGCCGGTATTTATTATGTATCGGCCATCGTGATGTCGGCATGCCTGGAGATAACAAGTGAAGGCGAGCCGGTCTCAAAAGCGGTGAGCCTGGCGACACGCATCACCTGTATGATTATCTTTCTTTCATTTCCGCTCATATGGGGAAATTATCTGGGGATATGGGAGAAGCTGCCGCTTATGAAGCAGAAGGGATGGCGTGTGGTCGGCTTTGTAGTTTATCCGATGATTATTTTTCTGCTTCTTATGATTTGGCTTACGATATTTGAAAATCTGTTTTTGACATAAGCACGAACGCAGCGACGCAGAATATTCACAGACTGCTTGCAGTCATGGGAATATTCAAGGAACTATGTGAGTGTAACGAACACCGAAAAATGCAACGCATTTTGAGGTGAGCGTTCGTGCGTAACAGGTTCAATGAGTGTATAAGCACGAACGCAGCGACGCAGAATATTCAGTGTATATTTGTATGCTGTCAGCACACCAAAAATATGTTTGATGATTGTAAAATGAATGAGGAGTTCCTGTATTAATAGACAGGATTTGCAAATAAACCCAAAAGGAGAGAAAGTAAATGAAGAAACCATTTTATAAGAGAGCGTGGTTTATAGCGCTCGCAGTAATAGTTGTGATAGGTATAATAGGAGCAATCGGCGGAGGCGGAAACACTGATGATACGGAGACTACCACAGAGATAGTGACGGATGCTGACACCACGGACGACTCAGAGGATGAGGCAAGCACGGAAGACGCTGATGCCGCGGAAGATACTGACGCCGCTGGAGATGCTGATTCGGAGGATGCGGATGGCGCAGACGAAGAGGCTGCTGAGATAGTGATTTCAACGGACGATATGACGACCGCACAGAAGAATGCTTATCAGTCAGCGAAATCTTATCTGAACTATATGGCATTTTCCCGTCAGGGACTTATAGACCAGCTCACGAGTGAATATGCTGATGCGTACGCTCTCGAGGATGCGACATATGCGGTAGATGCCCTGGAAGCAAATAGTGAGGTGGACTGGAATGAGGAGGCATATGAATCGGCAAAGTCATACCTGGATTATATGGCATTTTCCCGGCAGGGACTTATAGACCAGCTCACAAGTGAATATGGCGAGCAGTTTGAAGCCGACCAGGCTGAATATGCCGTAGCAACACTGGAATCAAATAGTGAGGTAGACTGGAATGAGGAAGCTTATGAATCTGCAAAGTCTTATCTGGAATACAGCTCATTTTCATTGGATGGTCTGATAGAACAGCTCGAAAGTGAATATGGCGAGCAGTTCACACATGAGGAGGCTGTCTACGGAGCCGAAAAAGCTTATGAAGAGTAGCATTTGTGAGACAATGATAAGTGAGCAGCGTGAGGCTGCATTAAATAATCTGACCATAGAGTCGTCATTTGACGACTTGTGGTCATGTATGCTTTTATTCCAATCGTATACATTTTATACTGCCAGGAAGCTTGAGTTTTCATATGTGATAAAGGGTGGAGAAATATTTGTAGACCGAAAAAAGAAGAGCATAACCCGGTCGACAGTAAAGATGGCATGGCAGAAGGTAAAGGAGTTAGACGGAATAGTATCAGGACCCAAGAAGCTAAATGTATTTGGAGCAAGCTACCTGTATCCCGTGTTTCTCGAGTTTAAAATAATAAATAAAACAGTTAATTGCCCGGATGAATAAATACGATTCATTCGGGTAATTTTATTGTTATACAAATATTTTATTATTTAGCTGATCTATATATCCAATCGGTCAACGCTTTCGCTCTGCTGCATAGGACCTCAGGACTCCTCCCGGCTTCGCTGGGTCCCTCCTCAGGTCAAGAGTAGCGGTACTAAACTCGCATCAAAGATGCTCATTAAGGACCGACATTCGCAGATGTGACCTTATGGATATATAGAATCAGCCAAATTAAAGATTTAGATAATTCCCGTAACAGGGTAGGATAAAGGGGTGAAAGAATGAGATGGATTATAGTGACAGACTCTGCGTGTGACGGAGGATATTTGGGGAGCTCTTATGTGGCATGCCTCAGAGTTCCATTTGCTCTGATGGTAGGAGAACGGGAGTATATGGATGATGAGGGACTTGATATAGGACAGCTCATGCATGACATGGAGCATAGCGGCGCACCGCTGAAAAGCGCCTGTCCGTCTCCGAGGGCATGGTGCAGGGCATTCGAACAGGGAGATTATATTATAGCGATTACGATATCCGCATATCTGTCGGGCAGCTACAACAGCGCGATAAGCGGCAGACGAATGTGCCTCGAGAAATATCCCGATAAGAAAATCTTCGTACTTGATTCGAAAAGTGCAGGCCCCGGTCAGGGGATACTCGCGAGGAAGGCGGCTGAATATATAAAAGAAAATATGACATACAGGCTTATAATAGACAGACTGTCAGAGCTGACAGAGCATATGCATACGACATTTGCCCTTTCATCATTTAAGAATCTGATAAAAAATGGACGAGTGAGTCATCTGCAAGGTATAATGGCTGAAAAGCTCGGCATATGGGGTATAGGCACGGGCGACAGACAAGGGCGCATATCCATGAAGGCGAAGGTGCGCGGCACAAAACGTATGCTGCAGCATATCATAAAGGATATAAGGGTGCATGGCTCATCTGTAGATATGGTTATGATCAGTCACTGCGACAATGAGGAAACAGCGACGGAGCTGAAATATTTCCTGCAGGAGCAGTGCCCCGGCCTGGAAATACAGATATCTCCCACCGGAGGACTGTGCAGCAGCTACGCGGAGCGCGGAGGAATAATCGTAGCCTACTAGCTGCGTCGCATATAAATATTAATTACGAAACAGTCTATTTATATAAGATGTTCTGGCAATGCATATACAGGTAGTTTATTTCGTAATTAATAAGTATTATAGAAAAGCGAGGAACGGATTATGGATGATAACATGAAGAAGATAGCAAAGATATCAGGGATAGCGGCGGCGCTGTCAGCCACAGTCTCCATTTTATCCTATGTGGCTATAAGGAGTCTGATAAATGTCGCCATGGACCGCAAGATTCCCAAATCCATGGAGAATGTATGCAGACTGATATCGGGAGCTCCAAAGGATGAGGATTTCAAAAAAATGCAAAAGGAGTCCGGAGCCGGGCTTATGAGCAGAGAATATGAGATAGTCGGAGTAACGGCAAGGGATGGCGTAACACTCGTCGGCCATTTTGCACCGGCAAAGGATGCAAAGCGTATAATTATCGCCATGCATGGCTGGCGCTCCGCCTGGTATAATGATTTCGGTATGTTCGAAGACTTCCTGGAGGGAAATGACTGCTCGGTACTATATGTCGAACAGCGCGGCCAGAATAACAGCGGCGGCGACTATATGGGGTTTGGCCTTATCGAGCGCTATGACTGCCTGAAATGGACAGAATGGGTTACAGAACGCTGTGGAGATGAGCTGCCTATATATCTGTACGGCCTGTCTATGGGCGCGGCGACAGTTTTGATGGCAGCCGGTCTCGACCTCCCTGCAAATGTACACGGCATCATGGCGGATAGCGGCTTCACATCTCCAAATGCCATATGGAAGCATATAGCAAATCATAATCTCCATCTGGCTTATGGTATTAACAGTGCTATGGCAAATAGGATATGCAAAAAGAAAATCAAGTGCAAGGCGGATGAATATTCAACTATAGATGCTCTTAAAAATTCAAAGGTTCCCGTGCTACTGATACACGGGACAGACGACCATTTCGTGCCGGTTCGCATGACATATGAAAATTATAAGGCGTGTACCTCGCCGAAACGGATGCTCATAGTGCCCGCCGCGGATCACTGCATGAGCTATTTCGTCGATAAAGAGGGCTATGAGGCAGCGGTAATTGGTTTTTGGCGGCAGTTTGATAACCATGCTGGACATGGGGAGGAGAATGATATAAAATCAGAGCAGCTTGAAAGCATAGGTATATCAGATACGGATGGAGGAGTGTTTAGTAAATGAATAACATAAGTGATCAGCTGGCTCAAGAAATCAGAAAGATGCAGCAGGGAAATTTCAACGACTATGAAGCATTTTATAACATGACATCGATGTTTATAGGCAGGATGGTAAATGCCGTTATAAAGGATCAGACACAGAGCTACGCGGTTATAAATGAGGTCTATACCACGATCTATAATCGCGTGGGAGAGCTCGAAGATCTGGAGCAGTTTTATAAGTGGGCGGGCGCTATAACCACGGACGTGATGTCGGCAAATGTGGCAAAAGCATTACCACAGGATGCCCCGATGCGTGCAAATGTAAATGTGGCAAAATATGCCAGCGAGGATGGAGAGCTTATCATACCTGATAAGCTGATGCCGGATCAGAGGTTTCGGTCGATGCTGCAAAATATGATGGAGGAGATCCCTCTGACTCATAAGCTTGTCATGCAATATTATTATTTCGAAGGCAAATCCGTAGATGAAATAGCAAAGCGCTTGTATAAGGACGATGAGTGGGTAGAAAAAATCATCTCGGATATAAAGAGCCGCCTCATATACATAGTAAATCAGTTCCCTGAGTATGCTGGGAATCCACGAAAGAGTCTCTACCAGATGCCGGTGTTTTGGATTGTATTTGCTGCGGCGGCACAGATACCGGTAGGACTCCTTGCTACAGGTACGGTAGCTGCGGCAGGAGCTGCAGGTGTGATCTCGGGAGCAGCACTGGGCAGTGCTGCAGCAGGAGGAGTAGCAGGAGGCGCAGCTGCATCAGGAGGTGCGGCAGCGGCAGTAGGCAGTATATCGGGAGCAGCATCAGGAGCTTCGGGAGCAGGCGCCGCAAGCGCGGTAAGCAGTATATCGGGAGCAGCATCAGGAGCTTCAGCAGCAGGAGCTACGGGTATATTTGCTACTGTGGGTGCGAAGGTTGCGATAGGTGTGGCAGTAGCAGCCCTCGTAGCAGGCGGTGGCGTAGCTGCATATTGTGTAGCTACAAAGGATAAGGATGAGGATACGGAAATCACCGAGGAAGCTCATGTAGCGGCAGATGATACGGAGGCAGCCACCGAAGGAGCCAAAGAGGAGGCCGCGACCGAAGAGCCGACCACCGAGGAGGAAGAAGAACGCGTAGATTATGCCGCCATATATCTTGATGTACTGGAGGAATACAGGGATAGTATAAATACATATGATCAGTGGAGGATAGAGGTAGAAGATATGATTGATTATGACTATGATTATGATAGTGCATACGATGCCCCTATAGCTATAACAGATATAACAGGAGATGATGTGCCGGAGCTGATATTTATACATGCCGGGATAGAGAAATATTATGGTTCTCTTGAGATATATACGATAAATGAGGGACGGAGATTTCTTATTTATGAAGAAGAGTATTTTGATGTTCAGGCTGGAGGGGGCACCAGCTATTTTTTATTCAAGAGAGGAGGGGATGATCATCTGTATGCCAGAAGTCAGATGTCGGATGATTTCTCAGATGAAGCCTATTATAGATTTGACATATCAGAGGATGGAACACTTGTAACGACAATGCTGATTTCAGCGTACACAGAACCAAACGAAGACTATACAGATGTAATAGGCACATATAGCGAGGGTGATGAGGAAATTGATGAGGATTACTATTATGAACTGCAGGATAATTTGGTAAAAGAAACAAGTGAGCTATTGATTTATAATTTTAACAGCATAGAAACTGACGACGTATATAAATATATGTCTGTAGCAGAACAAAAGTATATGTCATATGCCGAAGCAGTAGAATATCTGGAGCAGTTTCTCTCCGAAGAAGAGCTGGCGGAGAGAGAGACGGCACTGCCGCTTACAGAGGATGTCGGCTTCGTCTTTACCAGCGGTGCGGGAGCATGGGATACATCTATGACGGTAAGTCCTGATGGAAGCTTTTCTGGGCAGTACCATGACAGTGATATGGGCTCTGGCGGCGATGGATATGATGGCACGATGTATATATGTAATTTCACGGGCAGATTCAAAAATATCCAGAAAGTAAGCGACTATGTATATTCCATGGAGCTCGATTATATAGAATACGCAGAAGAGGGAAAGGATAGCTGGATAGAAACCGAAAATGACTGGAGAACTCTCTATGTACCTTCTGAAGCATATGGTGTATATCCGGGCACTACGTTTTATCTCTATCTGCCGGGCGCGTCTACTGATGATATCCCGGAAGCATTTTCGGACTGGTACAGCTGGGATGACAATTTATTTTATAGCGGCAAATTGCTAAGCTATGGACTATATAATGTCGATGAAGAGTACCCATTTCTCGGCAGTAGCCAGGAGTGATTACCTCCTCACATCACCTCTGTCAGTCACAATTTCATAACCGGCATGCCTTACACGATATGCCAGACAATCTCTGCACTCGGCGGCTTCTTCGCCGGTGCAGATTTTGTTTTCATACAGCGCATACAGCTCCCGGACATTTGTCGGGGAGAGATTTGGCATGATAACATTTGCTCCGGCTTTCAGTCCGAGCTCCCTGCCATGAGGGTCGACGCTGCCCAGCGACGTGGTAGCAGGCAGCAGCACATAAGGGAACATCAGCCTTATGACGGAGAGCAGCTTTAGCGTGAGCTGCAAACTGCCATTTGGCATATCCCGAAATGGTGTATCATGGTGTACCATATAAGGACCGATGCCTATCATATCAGGAGACAGCTCCTTCATAAAGCGCAAATCGTTGATCAGGTGGCTGATGGTCTGGTATGGCGCGCCAACCATCATGCCTGCCCCGACCTGGTATCCGATGTCCTTTAGGTTATAGAGACATGCTTTCCTGTTGCTGAGGCTCATATCCGACGGATGAAGCTTCATATAAAGCTCACAGTCTGCGGCTTCATGTCTGAGCAGATATCTGTCAGCTCCCGCATCGTAGTAGCTTTTGTAAGCCGCATAGCTCCTTTCTCCGATGGAAAGCGTCACGGCGCAGTCCGGATGAGCGGCTTTGATGCTGCTTACCAGATGGCAGATATCATAGTCACTATAGGACATATCCTCGCCGCCTTGCAGTACGAACGTGCGAAAGCCCAGCCGGTACCCTTCGTGACAGCATGATAGTATCTCGTCCTCGGTCAGGCGATAACGCGTGAGGTGCCTGTTTCCGGCTCTGATGCCGCAGTAATAGCAGTTATTTCTGCAATGGTTCGTATATTCTATCAGCCCCCTGATATAAACCTGTGTGCCGTAGATGTTCCTACGTACCTTATCCGCCGCAGCAAAAAGCGGCTTCATATCTGCATCCGATATAAGGAGAGCCTGAAGTTCATCATCTGATGCATCCTGCGTATTTGACAGTTTTTCTATGATCTCGTATATTTCTTCCAATGTTTTGTCCTTCACGATATAATTAACGTTTGTATTTGTCACTGCATAATATTATAATAGACCCATAATCGAAATGCAAAATGTCTGGTTCGAAGTGGACAAAAAATATTATAGGTGCTATTATTATACTACAAATCCTATAGGAATGATATAGAAGACTGAGGCGATATAATGGAAAATGATGTAAAAAATCTTATAAAACAGGTAGCGGGCGAGTTAGATGAAAATTACAAAAAGCAGGAGCTTTTTGACATTACACTCGAAGAAAAGCTGCCTGATAAAAATAACGTCATAGATTTGCTGGAGGAGTTAAAGAAGCTGACATTTCCAGGCTTTTTTGGCAGGGAAAATATGGCGTGCTCGATAAAGGAATATTTTGCCGGACATAAGGTGGCGCTGATATATGATAAATTATACCATCAGATACTTGTGGCCCTTTGTTACAATAATCCGGATAAGGACGGTTCGTTAAGCAATCTGGCAAAGGAAAAGGCAATGGAATTTGTCAAGCAGATACCAGAGGTGCAGAGCCTGCTGTTAAAGGACGTCGAGGCAGAGCTTGAGGGCGATCCTGCAGCAAATAGCAGGGAGGAAATCATATTTTCCTATCCGGGACTTTATGCGATATTTGTATACAGATATGCACATGTGCTCTATGAGCTTCAGGTTCCTTTCATACCAAGGATTATGACGGAGTATGCGCATGGACAGACGGGCATCGATATCAATCCGGGAGCGACTATCGGAGAATATTTTTTCATAGACCACGGTACCGGTATCGTAATCGGCGAAACTACGAAAATCGGAAATCATGTAAAGATATATCAGGGTGTGACGCTGGGTGCGCTTTCTACCAGAAAAGGTCAGAAGCTTTCGGGTGTAAAGAGGCATCCTACGATAGAGGATAATGTCGTAATATATGCAAATACTACGGTCCTGGGCGGAGAAACCGTAATCGGAGCGAACTCCGTGCTGGCAGGAAATACATTTGTAGTTGCATCGATACCGCCAAATACAAAGGTTGCGTCCACGATGCCTGAGCTCGAGCTCAAGGAAACTAAATAAAGTAAAACATGGGGAGATTAACAAATCTCCCCATGTCTTTCGTAGCATGTGACTTTATTTATCGTATTGTCCGGATTTACAAATATCACTGTCGGCTTATGCGTCCGCGCTTCATCCTCTGTCATGCCTGCATATGCCATGATTATGATATGGTCGCCTACGGCCACCTGTCTGGCTGCCGCGCCATTCAGGCATATGATGCCTGACCCTGGTTCTCCGGCTATGGTATATGTCTCAAAACGATTGCCATTTTCTATATCTACTATCTGAACCATCTCATATTCCAATATGCCTGATTTTTCTAACAGCTCGGCATCTACCGTGATGCTCCCTACATAATTCAAATCAGCCTGTGTAACGACGGCTCTGTGGATTTTGCTCTTTAACATTGTAATATTCATATGAATACCCCGTTTTCTTTCGCAACATGCATGCCGCTGTGGCATTTGCGTTGTTTTCGTCATACACATTAGCACGAATTCTGAAATAATGCAACATATTATTTTTCAAGCCCGCTTCACTCCTTACATTTCGAAAATACAGTACGGGCTAGATGAGGGTATGCAAGGCAAAGACGATAGCGAGGCTTTCTACGGAAGGTTTGCACTAGCTACCGGCACCAAGCCCACTGTTTGAGCCCGAAGGGCGAGTTTGGGCGACTGCCGGTAAATAAGCGTGCGAACCGAGTAGAAAACGTAGCGTGTCTTGACGGCATACCATCATCTAGTTCATGCTGCGTTTTCGGCTATGTAAGAAATGTAAATAAATGTTAAATATGTGTAACCGCTTGATATTGAAGAAAAAATATGCAAGAATGAAGCAGTGAAAGAGATGACAAAATGCGACATATCAGGGAGCGCGACACATATGAATGCTTACGAAAGAAGGAAACAGATAATAAAAAGGGTTATGACGGCTGTTGCAGGCGTTTTGATTTTTGCGGCGGGGATGGCAGCAGGCATAATAATTGACAGAGACTCAGAAGCAAAGGCTACGTCCGCGCCGGATTTGAGCGTCATCAGTATGACGGATTTTGTCATACCGGATACAGAGATAAATGAGCTCATCTATGAAAATTACTGGAATTTTATTCCTATGAGCTATATCGTGATAGGCTCTGACCGTGAAACCTGCAGCCTGTACAAAATCAGCAGCAATGTCCCAAGACATGATTATGATCTCGAAAGCTTCGCGACAAATGAAGATGGTTATATGGAATATAATACGGACGAGCACACCAGTGTACTGGGTATGGATATCTCCAGATTTCAGGGGACGATAGACTGGGAGACCGTAGCAAATGAGTCAGACATAGAATTTGTCATGCTGCGTATCGGCTACAGGGGATATAGCGAGGGCGGCCTGGTGCTGGATGATACATATGTGGAAAATGTCACAGCAGCCTCAGAATATGGATTTGATATAGGCGTGTATTTCTTTTCGCAGGCGATAAGCTACGAGGAAGGCGTCGAGGAAGCGCAATTTGTGTTGGAGAATCTCGGTGATGTGGATATATCATATCCGATAGTGATAGATACGGAGCAGATGGAAACGGATGCCAGGGCAAATGACATATCAAATGCCGACAGGACGGCAGCCATCATAGGCTTTTGCGAAACGATAAGGGAGGCAGGATACCATCCCATGATATATGCCAACAGAAACTGGTACGCAACCAGTCTGGATATGGACCAGCTGGGATCCTACGATCTGTGGCTGGCCCATTATTCCAATGTACCGGATTTTCCTTATGTATTCCGGATATGGCAATATACCGAGAGTGGTTACGTACCGGGTGTGTCAGGTGATGTAGACCTGGATATATTAATCAGGTAAACGTCACATTTTTATCTTTCCATCTTCCAGAAGCTTGCCGAATATGGAGGAAGCGTGCTTCCACCGCCGAAATCATGCGGCTTGTCTGTGATCAGGTCCTCCGCCATGCCGCAGCCCGCATCGAAGTGAGCTGTATATTCATTTTCATCCGCATTTATGGCAACAAGCACTCTTTCGGAGTCTGTCTTTCGTTCAAATATACACTGCTTATTTGTCAGGACTACGGAACGGAAGTCACCGTAGCATAAGGCGTTGCTTTCGTTATGAGCCTTTGCCAGCCGGCTGATATAGTCGCTTAGCTCGTTATAGACAGGAGCGTCAAATAAAGGCCTGAGAGCAGGATCGCCCTGACTCTTATCAGCCTTTTCTCCCCATTCACTTCCATAATATACACAAGGTATGCCTGGCATACCAAAGCATAGCGCATAAACCAGAGGAAGATGATGCTCATTTGTGAGGATGCTTGCTATCCTGGTTACGTCGTGATTATCTACGAAATTCAGGAAGTGCTTACCCTTATATCTGGTCCACTGCTCAGGACCAAACTGCTGCAACAGTGAATGAATGATTTCAAACATATTCATGCTGTTAAAGCTGGAATACAGTCCCTTATAGCACTGATAATTCGTGCAGCTGTGCAGCATGCCGTCGTTTACGAACTGATTATAATCGCCATGCAGCAGCTCGCCGAGCAGGAGAAATTCTTCCTTCTTGCTGTCGCAGTGCTGTCTCAGGCGACGGATGAAATCATGGTCCAGACAGTAAGCCACGTCAAGTCGCAGACCATCAATATCAAATGTGTCTATCCAGCCAGTCACGCTTTCCAGGATATGGTCGACGACTGCAGGATTTTTCAGGTTCAGCTTTACAAGGTCGTAATTGCCTTCCCAGCCCTCGTACCACAGACCGTCATTATAATTGGAATTCCCATCAAAGCTGATATTGAACCAGTCCTTGTAAGGCGAATCCCATCTCTTTTCCAGGACATCCTGAAATGCCCAAAATCCACGGCCTACATGATTGAATACACCATCTATCACTACCTTGATGCCTGCGGCGTGGAGGTTATCTACGACCTCCTTGAAATCCTCATTTGTGCCCAGACGGCAGTCCAGCTTTGTATAATCTCTCGTGTTATATCCATGTGTATCTGATTCGAATATAGGTGAAAAATAAATCGCGTTGCAGTTGAGCTTTTTGATGTGCGGTATCCAGTCGTTGACCTTGAGGATACGATGTGTCAGCACCCCGTCATTTTCAAACGGCGCTCCGCAAAATCCTAACGGATAGATTTGATAAAAGGTACTCTCATATGCCCACATAAATATGTCCTCCTTTATAAATAAGAAATAATTGTATCCGTATTATAACACAAAGGGAGGCAAATGACCAAATTTCTAAAGAAAGTATTCACAGATTTAAAAAGACCGGCATATATTATTATGAAAATAAAATGCGAGGTGTGTTATGCCGATAAAAATAATTCTTGACCCCGGTCACGGCGGCTATGATAACGGAGCTGCATATAATGGCAGACTTGAAAAAAATGATAATCTCAATCTGGCTCTCGCGGTGGGAGATATCCTCTCCGGTATGGGATATGACATCGTATATACCAGAACAGATGACAGATACGATGCGCCGCAGGTAAAGGCGCAGATAGGAAATGAAAGCGGCGCAGACTATTTTATATCATTTCACAGAAATTCCTCTCCCTATCCGAATCAGTATAACGGCGTCCAGACCCTGGTCTACAACAGCTATGGCATAGCCTATGTGCTGGCGGAAAATATAAATGCCGCCCTGGAGCAGGTCGGATACAGAAACATTAATATAGAAGAAAGAAAAAATCTGGCAGTGCTAAGGGGAACCAGTATGCCGGCAGTATTGATAGAAACCGGATTTATAAATAGTGATTATGATAATTATTTGTTTGATTATGCTTTTTCGGAAACGGCTCTGGCTATCGCGGAAGCGATAAATGAGACCCTCGGGCCTGCGTAAGGCTCCAAAAATGGCTTTCAAAAATTTGCCGACAAAATTTGAGAAATGGGTTGACATACCATTTGATATTTGATATAGTGTCACTCGATGAACTGCCGAAGACAGTAGGTGCCGTAAGGCGTAAGGATGAAAACACCTACCGAGGAAAGATATCGTTAAGCTGTAAGATTAACTATATGCTCCCGGTCTTTGGACGAGGAGCTTTTCTTTTTATATATGCGTGCAGTCATTAGTAATATAAGGAGGCGCATTATGGCAAAGGTAGAAATTAAGAAGCCTATAGTAGAGGAAATCAAGGCAAGTCTTGATGGCGCAGCTACAGCTGTTGTAGTTGATTACCGTGGTCTTACGGTAGAGCAGGATACTGAGCTTCGTAAGAAGCTGAGAGAAGCCGGTGTGATTTATAAGGTTTATAAGAACACCATGATTAATTTTGCTATAGAGGGAACAGAATTCGAAAGCATTAAGCCTTGTCTTGAAGGACCTACAGGTCTGGCTGTATGTAAGGATGACGCTACAGCAGCTGCAAGAGTACTGGCTGAATTTGCCAAGACTGCTCCTGCTCTTGAGCTCAAGGGCGGCGTAGTAGAAGGCGTATTTTATGACGCTAAGGGTATCGAGACAATCGCAAAGATCCCATCAAGAGACGAGCTTATTTCCAAGTTCCTTGGAAGTATCCAGTCACCTATCGCAAACTTTGCTCGTGTTATCAAGCAGATTGCAGAACAGAAAGAGGCATAATAATTTTATTGCCGCGTAAATATTTTTTAAATTTTATAATGGAGGAAAAACAAAATGACAACTCAGGAAATTATTGAAGTAATCAAAGGTTTATCAGTTTTAGAGTTAAATGACTTAGTTAAGGCATGTGAAGAGGAATTCGGCGTATCAGCAGCAGCAGGTGTTGTAGTTGCAGCAGCAGGCGCAGGCGCAGGTGCAGCAGAGGAAGAGAAGGACGCTTGGGACGTAGAGCTTACAGAGGTTGGTCCTAACAAGATTAAGGTTATCAAGGTTGTTCGTGAGCTTACAGGTCTCGGACTCAAGGAAGCTAAGGAAGCTGTTGAGGGCGCTCCAAAGGTTATCAAGGAGGCTGCCGGCAAGGAAGACGCTGAGGATGCTAAGACAAAGTTAGAGGCAGAAGGCGCAAAGGTTACATTAAAGTAATCTGTGATTTGGTATCATAAAAAGGCGGTCTGACCGGCATACATGCCCGTCAGACCGTCATTTTGCTTTATTTCTTTCACGTCTGTGAAGTCGTATATTTGTAAATATTTCTCAAAAATTCATGAAAATTATTCCAATTTGTGGTTGACAGAAGCCTCGATATGTTTTATTATAGTAAAATGTCTTTTACTATGGGTTTGTTTCGCTTTGCAAACGGGCAGATAGTCGAAAAGACAAGGCTTTGAATAAGGTATGCGCAAATAATTTGGCCAAATTAAAGCTTAAAATATTATTCCAAGGGGTGAATGTGTCAATGGAAAAAAACAGAATAAGTCCTGTGAAATCCGGCAGAGGAATGAGGATGAGCTATTCCAAACAAAAAGATGTCCTTGAGATGCCAAACTTCATTGAGGTTCAGAAGAACTCATATGAATGGTTTCTCCATGATGGACTCAAGGAAGTGTTCAGAGATGTTTCTCCTATTACTGATTACGCGGGCCAGCTTAGTCTGGAATTTGTTGATTTTCAGTTGTGTAGAGAAGATACCAAGTACTCAATTGAAGAATGCAAGGAGAGGGATGCTACATATGCAGCTCCGCTCAAGGTTAAGGTTCGTTTGAGAACCAATGATGCAAAGGAGATGCCTGAGCATGAAATATTTATGGGCGACCTTCCTTTGATGACAGAGACAGGTACATTTGTTATTAATGGTGCAGAAAGAGTAATAGTTAGTCAGCTGGTACGTTCCCCTGGTATTTATTATGATATAGCCCATGATAAGATTGGTAAGACTCTGTATTCATGTACAGTTATTCCAAATCGTGGTGCATGGCTGGAGTATGAAACCGATTCAAATGATGTCTTCTATGTAAGAGTAGACAGAACACGTAAGGTACCTATCACGGTTTTGATACGTTCACTGGGTATCGGCACAAATGCCGAAATCATAGAGCTATTTGGCGAGGAGCCAAAGATTCTGGCCAGTATAGAAAAGGATCCTTCTGATAATTATCAGGATGGTTTGCTCGAGTTATATAAGAAGATAAGACCAGGCGAGCCTCTCGCAGTAGAGAGCGCTGAGAGCCTTATAAACGGTATGTTCTTTGATTCGAGAAGATACGATTTGGCAAAGGTCGGACGTTATAAGTTTAACAAGAAGCTTGCATTCAGGAACAGAGTAGCCGGAGAGGTTCTGGCAGAGGATGTCGTTGATCCTGCTACAGGAGAGATCCTGGCAGAGGCAGGCACTACACTGACCAGAGAGATGGCAAAGGACATCCAGGATGCGGCAGTTCCTTATATTATGATACAGACCGAGGAGAGAAATGTTAAGGTTCTGTCCAATATGGTCGTAGATTTGTCAAAATATGTCGGCTTTGATCCTCGTGAGGTGGGTATCAAGGAGGATGTTTATTATCCTGTCCTTGAACAGATACTGAGCGATTATGACAATGATGAAGAGATAAAGGAAGCTATTTCCAGAAGCGTAAATGATTTGGTGCCAAAGCACATTACAAAAGAGGATATTCTGGCTTCCATAAATTACAATATACATTTGGAGTATGGTATTGGTTCAAAGGATGATATCGATCATCTGGGAAACAGACGTATACGTGCCGTAGGCGAGCTGTTACAGAACCAGTATAGGATCGGTATGTCCAGACTTGAGAGAGTCGTAAGGGAGAGAATGACTACCCAGGACATCGAGACCATTACACCTCAGTCACTGATAAATATCAAGCCGGTAACATCCGCAGTCAAGGAGTTCTTTGGAAGCTCCCAGCTGTCACAGTTTATGGATCAGAACAATCCGTTATCCGAGCTTACACACAAGAGAAGACTTTCGGCACTCGGACCTGGCGGTCTGTCACGAGACAGAGCAGGATTTGAGGTGCGAGACGTACATTATACACATTATGGAAGGATGTGTCCTATCGAGACTCCTGAAGGCCCTAACATCGGACTGATTAACTCTCTGGCTACCTATGCGAGAATTAATGAGTACGGATTTGTTGAGGCACCATACAGAAAGCTGGATAAGTCAGATCCGGCAAACCCTGTTGTCACAGAGGATGTAATCTATCTGACAGCAGATGAAGAGGATAATTACAGAGTTGTACAGGCTAATGAGCCTATAGATGCTGATGGACATTTCGTAAATAATAACGTTTCGGGACGTTACAGAGATGATACCACGGAGTTCCCTAAGTCCAGGGTTGACCTGATGGATGTATCTCCAAAGATGGTATTTTCTGTAGCTACGTCCATGATTCCTTTCCTTCAGAACGATGATGCAAACAGAGCCCTGATGGGTTCGAACATGCAGCGTCAGGCAGTACCGCTTATGATTACTGAATCAGCAGTAGTCGGTACCGGTATGGAAGCAAAGGCAGCAGTAGATTCAGGCGTTTGCGTCGTTGCAAAGAGAGCAGGCGTGGTAGAATATTCAAACAGCACGGAAATCTGCGTCAGAGCTGACGAGGATGGTATGCGGGATATTTACCATGTTATAAAATTTGCACGCAGCAACCAGGGTAACTGCATGAACCAGAGACCTGTAGTATTTAAGGGCGACCACGTCGAAGCGGGCGAGGTCATAGCAGACGGACCATCCACGGCAGATGGCGAGATTGCACTGGGAAAGAACCCTCTTATCGGATTTATGACATGGGAAGGCTACAACTACGAGGACGCTGTACTCCTTAGTGAGCGTCTGGTCAGAGATGATGTATATACATCCATTCATATCGAAGAATATGAATGCGAAGCAAGAGATACAAAGCTCGGTCAGGAGGAAATTACCAGAGACCTGGCAGGACTGGCAAATGATGCTCTGAAGAATCTGGATGAAAACGGTATCATCAGAATCGGAGCTGAGGTTCGCGCAGGAGATATACTTGTAGGTAAGGTTACTCCTAAGGGAGAGACAGAGCTTACGGCAGAGGAAAGACTTCTCAGAGCCATATTTGGCGAGAAGGCCAGAGAGGTAAGAGATACTTCACTCAAGGTACCACATGGCGCTTTTGGTGTCATCATGGATACAAAGGTATTTACCAGAGAAAATGGAGACGAGCTTCCACCTGGAGTAAATAAGTCTGTCAGAGTTTATATAGCTCAGAAGAGAAAGATTCAGGTAGGAGATAAGATGGCTGGCCGTCATGGTAACAAGGGTGTCATCTCTCGTGTACTTCCTGTAGAGGATATGCCGTTTTTACCAAACGGACGTCCGCTCGATATCGTGTTGAATCCACTTGGTGTTCCTTCGCGTATGAATATCGGACAGGTGCTCGAGATACATCTGGGTCTTGCATCTCAGGTACTCGGCTTTAAGGTATCTACTCCTGTATTTGACGGTGCGGATGAGTTTGATATCATGGACACTCTGGAGATGGCAAATGATTATGTAAATACAGACTGGGATGCATTCTCAGAAAAATATAAGGATATCGTATCTGATGAAGTGATGGATTATCTGTACAAAAACAGAGCTCACAGAGATGAATGGCATGGCGTTCCGATAGACAGAACCGGTAAGGTTCAGCTCAGGGACGGACGTACTGGTGAGGAATTTGACAGTCCGGTTACGATAGGCTTCATGCATTATCTGAAGCTCCATCATCTGGTAGATGATAAGATTCATGCGCGTTCTACCGGCCCTTACTCATTAGTAACCCAGCAGCCGCTCGGTGGTAAGGCTCAGTTCGGCGGACAGCGTTTCGGTGAGATGGAGGTTTGGGCTCTGGAGGCCTATGGTGCGTCATACACATTGCAGGAGATTTTGACAGTTAAGTCTGATGATGTGGTAGGACGTGTAAAGACTTATGAGGCTATCATCAAGGGCGAGAACATTCCTACGCCGGGTATTCCGGAATCATTCAAGGTTATGCTCAAGGAATTCCAGTCGTTAGGTCTGGATGTCAGAGTTGTAAAGGATGATATGACTGAGGTAGACCTTGGAGAGTCGCTGGAGGTTTACGATGAGAGCATCAAGAGTATGCTAAATAACGTGGACCGTCAGAAGGCTGATGAAAATGAACTCGAGCAGGCAGGCTATTCCGAAACGGACGAGTCTGATGAGCTTATTTCATTATCAGGCAACGAATATGGTAATGATGACAGTATTGCTGATGATTCATATGTCGAATCATATGACGGTAATGATGAGTTCTAAGAAAGGAGATAAGAAAGATGCCAGAATATAAAAATGATGCGCCGGAAACAAGTCAGGCATTGAGCTTTGATGCCATAAAGATAGGACTTGCATCTCCTGATAAAATCAGAGAATGGTCACATGGTGAGGTAAAGAAACCGGAGACTATAAATTACAGAACACTCAAGCCTGAAAAGGACGGATTATTCTGCGAAAGAATCTTTGGACCTAGTAAGGACTGGGAATGCCACTGCGGAAAGTACAAGAAGATCAGATATAAGGGTATCATCTGTGACAGATGTGGTGTAGAGGTTACAAAGTCAAATGTCCGTAGAGAGAGAATGGGACATATCGAGCTGGCAGCTCCTGTATCTCATATCTGGTACTTTAAGGGCATTCCGAGCAGGATGGGACTCATCCTTGACATCTCTCCGAGAGTATTGGAGAAGGTGCTGTATTTTGCTTCATATATAGTGCTTGATCCGAAGGACACCAATCTTGGCTTCAAGCAGGTGCTCTCCGAGGCTGAATACAGAAAGGCCGAGGAGGATTTCGGACCTGGCTCATTCCGTGCAGGTATGGGAGCTGAGTCTATCAAGGAGCTCCTGACAAATATCGATCTGGATGCAGAGGGCGAGGCATTAAAGACCGAGCTCGAAAATGCAAACGGACAGAAGAGAACCAGAATAATCAAGAGATTAGAGGTTATCGAGGCATTTAGAAATTCAGAGAACAGACCTGAATGGATGATTATGGATGTAATACCTGTAATCCCGCCGGATATCAGACCTATGGTTCAGCTGGATGGCGGCAGATTTGCAACATCTGATTTAAATGACTTATATAGAAGAATAATAAACAGAAATAACAGACTGAAGAGACTGCTCGATTTGGGCGCTCCTGATATTATCGTCAGAAATGAAAAGAGAATGCTCCAGGAGGCAGTCGATGCCCTTATAGATAATGGCCGTAGAGGTCGTCCTGTAACAGGCCCAGGCAATAGAGCCCTGAAGTCTCTGTCTGATATGTTAAAGGGAAAGCAGGGACGTTTCCGTCAGAACCTGTTAGGAAAGAGAGTTGACTACTCAGGACGTTCCGTTATCGTCGTAGGACCTGAGCTCAAGATATATCAGTGCGGTCTGCCAAAGGAGATGGCTATAGAGCTGTTTAAGCCGTTTGTTATGAAAGAGCTTACGGCAAGCGGCAAGGCAAATAATATCAAAGCTGCCAAGAAGATGGTAGAGCAGTTAAATCCTGACGTATGGGACATACTCGAGGATGTAATCAAAGAGCATCCGGTTATGCTTAACCGTGCTCCGACACTTCACAGACTTGGTATACAGGCATTTGAGCCGATACTGGTAGAAGGTAAGGCTATCAAGCTGCACCCGCTGGTATGTACAGCTTATAATGCGGACTTTGATGGAGATCAGATGGCCGTGCATCTTCCACTGACGGTAGAAGCACAGGCGGAATGCAGATTCCTTCTTTTGTCTCCGAATAACCTGCTAAAACCGTCAGACGGTGCGCCGGTTGCAGTTCCTTCACAGGATATGGTTCTGGGTATATATTATCTGACCATGGAAAAGGAAGGCGCAAAGGGCGAAGGCAAGTTCTTTATGTCAAAGAATGAAGCGATACTGGCTTATGAAAATAAAGAGATAACACTTCAGACCAGGATAAATGTCAGAAGAACAGGAAATCTGCCGGATGGAACTGAAGTTACCGGTACCATCGAGACTACACTCGGCAGACTTCTCTTTAACGAGATTATACCTCAGAACTTAGGCTTTGTAGACAGAGATGACCCTGCAAATGCTTTAAGGCTCGAAATTGATTTCCATGTAGGTAAGAAGCAGCTCAAGCCGATACTTGATAAGTGTATCAACATACATGGCGCTACAAAGACTGCCGAAGTATTGGATGATGTAAAGGCTATAGGATATAAGTATTCAACCATAGGCGCGATATCTGTTTCCATATCGGATATGAAGGTGCCGGGTGAAAAGAAGCAGATACTTGCTGATGCACAGGAAAAGGTTGATGCTATCACAAAGAAGTTTAGAAGAGGCTCTGCAACAGAGGAAGAAAGATATCGTGAGGTTATAAAGATTTGGGAGGCTGCCGATTTGGCGCTGACAAAGGCGCTGCTTGACGGACTCGACAAATACAACAATATCTACATGATGGCTGACTCCGGTGCGAGAGGTTCAAACCAGCAGATAAAGCAGCTTGCAGGTATGCGTGGACTGATGGCTGATACATCAGGACGTACCATCGAGCTTCCGATCAAGTCCAACTTCCGTGAAGGCCTGGACGTTTTGGAATACTTTATATCAGCTCATGGTGCACGTAAGGGCCTGTCGGATACAGCTCTTAGAACTGCCGACTCGGGATATCTGACCAGACGTCTGGTTGATGTATCACAGAATCTCATTATCAGAGAGACTGATTGTAGCGAAGGCAGAGATGAGCTTCCGGGGATGTATATAGATGCATTCATGGAGGGCAAAGAGGTAATAGAGGATTTCCAGGAGAGAATCACAGGCAGATATGCTGCTGTTACTGTTACTGATAAGGATGGAAACGTATTGGTAAAGAGAAACCATATGATTTATCCTAGAAGAGCAGAAAAAATAGTTAAATATGGTATAGACGAAAATGGTGTTCCATACACAGATCCGGAGACAGGTGCAGTACGTAAGGATGCAAAGCTCAAGATAAGAACCATCCTTACATGCAGATCTCATTTGGGTATCTGTGCTAAATGTTATGGTGCGAACATGGCCACAGGTCAGCCGGTACAGGTCGGCGAGGCTGTAGGTATTATCGCAGCACAGTCTATCGGTGAGCCCGGTACACAGCTTACGATGCGTACCTTCCATACAGGCGGTGTCGCAGGTGATGATATCACACAGGGTCTTCCTAGAGTAGAGGAGCTCTTTGAGGCAAGAAAGCCAAAGGGACTTGCGATTATCGCAGAATTTGGCGGTAAGGTTTCTCTGCGTGATAATAAGAAGAAGCGTGAGGTTGTTATCACAAATGACGAAACAGCAGAGTCAAAGGCATATCTCATACCATATGGTTCACGTATTAAGGTTATGGATGGAGATGTTCTGGAGGCAGGCGACGAGCTCACAGAGGGTTCAGTAAATCCTCATGATATCCTAAAGATAAAGGGTGTTCGTGCTGTACAGGATTATATGCTTCGTGAAGTTCAGAGAGTATACAGACTTCAGGGTGTTGATATCAATGATAAGCATATCGAAATCATAGTAAGGCAGATGCTGAAGAAGATAAGAATAGAGGATAACGGAGACTCCACATATCTTCCGGGAACACTTGTTGATATACTTGATTTTGAGGATACAAATGAGCGACTTGTTGCAGAGGGTAAGAATCCGGCAGAGGGCAGCAGAGTAATGCTTGGTATTACCAAAGCATCACTGGCTACAGATTCATTTATGTCAGCCGCTTCCTTCCAGGAGACTACGAAGGTTCTTACTGATGCAGCGATTAAGGGCAAGGTAGATCCACTTATCGGACTCAAGGAAAATGTTATTATAGGTAAGCTTATTCCAGCAGGTACAGGCATGAAGCGTTATCGCTCAGTAAAGCTTGATACTGAAATGGAAGAGATAAATTTCTTTGAAGATGAAAATGAGGATATATCTGAAGATATGACAGCAGAGGATATGGCAGTAGAGGACATGACAGATGATATGACAGAGGATGCCCTTGAAGCTCAGATAGATGAAACAGAAGATACAGTTGATGCATAGGAATTTGTTTCAAGTGCCTGCATCGGCATATGGTTCATGAGATTATAAATTACCCAAAATCAGGTAAGGCACCTGGTTTTGGGTAATTTCGATTTGCGAGGTAGATTATGAGTTTTAAGATAGCCATTTGTGATGATGATTTGATATATTGTAATAATATAAAGGACATTTTGGAGGCAGACATAAAAAGTTATATTAATGACTATGAGATACATATCTATAATTCTGGTGAGGCGGTGCTTCAGGCCATGTCAAACGGATTTGACGCTGACGTGATTTTCCTGGATATACAGATGAGGGAAATGACCGGCTTGTGTGCTGCAGAGGAAATCAAAGGCAGATACAAAAACACAGCGGTAATGCTTGTTACACAATATATCGATTTTGTGACAGAGGGATACAAGGTAAATGCTTTCAGATATATAATGAAGGATGACCGCATGTTCCGAAAAGAGGTTACGGAGAGCCTGAAGCAGATATATGATAAAAAGCAGCATGAGATGAAGCAGAAACGTCTGTATATAGAGGATATGGATCTTTGGATAAGCACGAGGGATATAGTGTATATCGAGAGTGACCTGCATGATGTAAAAATACATGTTATCATAGATGGAAAAGAAAAGGTCATTGTCAACAGGGCAAATATAACATATTTTGATAATCTGCTCGATAAGAGCTCATTCATCAGGATACATCAGAGCTATATAGTAAATTGTCGATTCGTACTGGGTATGACCAGGGAGGATGCTTTTTTATATGACGATACGGCATTAAGTATTGCCAGGAGAAGATATAAGGATACTGTAAAATGTTATATGAGATATAAAGGGCAGGAAATATAATGGTTACGATTGCAAGCATAATAGTAATTTTTTTGGAAACAATTTTATGTAAGTTTTTTCTCGATCTGTTCCTGGGAAAACCGGAAAGAAGAAAAAGCGTATATATTTTTGTGATGCTTGCATTTGTATGCGCGTTTCTTTGTGCTGTATTTTTAAGCAATGCTTTTGCCATAAAAATCATGACTGTCATGGTCGGAAATATTATCATATGGAAGCTGTGCTATAGATCCAAATGGCTGAAAACAGCTATAATTTATGTCGCCTATCTGGCATTACAGCTTGTATCAGATTATGGTGTGACAATTATAATGTACAATTTTTTCCCAAGGGTTATCTCAAATGCCACAAATAACGATATCGTAGGCATTGTGGCATCATTATTTTCGAAGACGGTTGTTTTCATCATTATTCTTGTGATACGACAGACCATAAATAAAAAAGAGAGAAATGCGGCACAAGATTATGGAAATATATTTATATTTCCGATTGTGACAGCTGTACTCATGGTGGTTTTGATTTCAAACTGGTACATAATAGAGAGCAGGGCTCAGGCGAATGTGCTTATGTCCATAAGCCTTGTTATCATAATCATGAATCTGGTTGTATTTATATGGGTGGATGGCGGAATGTCTGAGTATGGTGTCAGACTCGAGATGGCATCTGAAAAGCAGCGCGCGGCCATTCATGAATTCAAAAATCTGCTCACGGTCATGTATCAGTTAGCCGAAGAAAATGACACCGATGGTCTCCGAACGCTGATAAATGACAGTCGGAAATGGCTATCAAAAAAAGTAGACAGGGTAGCCACAAAAAATCCGATTTTGGACATTATCCTTAATGAAAAAATAGAAGAAATGGAAAACCTGTCCATAGCTCATACTGTCAGCCTGAATGTCATCGCAAGGCTTCCCGTAAGTGAATCAGACTTTGTTATACTTATCTCAAATGTTTTAAATAATGCTATAGAGGCGGCGCAGGAATGCGAGGAGCCGTTTATAGATATAAAATGTTCACAGTCTGAGCATAATTTTTATTTTTATGTGGAAAATACCATATCAAACATACCGCTCTATAAGGATGGAGCATTTATAAGCTCCAAGGACGACAGAGATAACCATGGCAAGGGAATAGCAAATGTATTGGAGATAGTAGAGAGGTATCATGGTGAGTACGATATAGACATTGTTGGGAATACTTCTGGATTTTCAATTATGTTTTATCTGGATAGAAAATAACCAGTTATGCAAAAAATATAATATAAATATATGCCGAAAAATAAATATAATTAAAGAAAACAGGCGGTTTCTACAAAATGATAGAAACCGCTTGTTTATTTTACGAAAAGCTAATTATGCCAAGTGCCTTGAAAAAAATTTAAAAGAATTTATTATGGTAATTATAAAGGGTTTATCCATGAAAGGAGAAAAAATAAATGAAGAAAACAAATAAATTTGAAGACAAAATAATGAAAAAGCTGGCAGAAAAAATCGAAAAGGACACAAAGGCAGAGGTTTCGGACTGGCCGCCAATATGTACTTATTATCTGCATCAGCCAAAAAGACCGGAGATAAAGAATAATTAGTTAGATCGGTGCCATTTGTATCATAGTCGGGCGGTAGTTATGGAGAGGACTGTACAGAAGATTATAAACAAACTGGAAGCAGGCAACTACCTGAGTGAGGATATGCATGATATGCATATTTATGTGCTGCAAAAATGGCTGGAGCAGTTGATTGTTTCGACGATTATATATGCTACTGCACTTGTTTTTCATGTTGTACTTCCTACTATTTTATTTCATATAATATATATGTCCATCCGAAAGCATTGCGGAGGCTATCATTGTGAATCATACGCGGCCTGCTTTGTTTTCTCGATAATCATGTATGCGACAAATATTTTAATGTATCAGCTTGCGGCATATGTGATAAAGCCGCTTGCGATATTATGCATTATATCCGTGATTTATATCATCATTACCGGTGCGAAAAATAATGAAAATATTCATTGGACTTTGGAGGATTTATCGCGCACATCGGTGATAACCAGGATATATACGGTGATTTATGGCGTAATGATTTGTGCCATGTGGATAGTGGGGTTGCCTGAGGCATATATTATTTTTTCGATGATGGGACTCATATATCCAGCTCTTACATTGCTGATAGAGACTGCAAGAATATCAAAATAAGATTATCAGATATGAAAAGCGCTAAAATTATTGCTCTGCACGAGGGGTTGTGCAGAGCTTTTTTTCACATTTTTTTCTCATAATCAATATATGATTTTCACAAAATAAAAATAAAATCAGAAGTGTAATTAGAAAATGACATTATTTTTTTGGCGTAGACATAAAGTGTCCGCCATATAGTAACGGAGGGATGAGCAATGAGAAAATTATATTTAAAAAAAGGGTTTATAGTTTGTTCACTTACGGCGGCGATGTGCGCTGCACTGATGAGTGGATGCGGAAACAAGACAGAGGAAGATACATCAGATGATACAGGGACAACAGATGTATCAGAAGAAAATGAAAGTACGGTATATGGAAAGATAACTGAGGTTGGAGAAAGCAGCATTACTATTAATGTAGGAACAGTAGCAGAAGATGAGACGGATGCGGAAACAAGCGAAGACACAGAAGAGGAATCAGATGAAAAAACTGGCGATGGACTCGCTATATCTTACACGGACGAAGAACAGACCATTCAGATTACAGATGATACAACGATAACAGGTATGAGCATGGGCGGTGGTATGCCATCCGGAGACGGTGCCGGAGGAGATATGGGCGACGGCGAGACACCACCTGACAAGCCTGATGGAGATACAGATGGATCTGAAGATACTGATGATACCGAAGATGGAGCAACAACGATGTCATATATATATGCATCAGATACAGAAACATTGGGCAGCGATGATGCGACACCACCTGATAAGCCGGATGGTGAAGAGTCCGATGAAGAAGCCCCAAGCGGAGATATGGGTGATGGCGAAAAGCCTGATGGAGAAGCGCCAAGCGGAGATATGGGTGATGGCGAAAAGCCTGACGGAGAAGCGCCAAGCGGAGATATGAAAGGTGGCGAGATGCCTGATGGAGAAGCGCCAAGCGGAGATATGGAAGGCGGCGAAGGCGGAGAGACTCAGGAGCTCACGATTTCCGATTTGAGTGTGGACGATGTGGTAAAGGTCACACTGGATGATGATGGAAACGCAGAAACGATAGAGGTCGTAAGCAGTGCATCCGGTGGTATGTCCGGAGATATGGGTGATGGCACAGGCTCACAATCCGGCGGACAATCAAGCGGTGTAGACAGCTATGATGCAGTATATGAATACACATCAGATACTTCAGAAAGTGGCACATCATATTCCTCTACCGGTACAGATGAAAATGCCATACATGCATATTCGGGTGCTACAGTAGAGCTGTCAGATATTACGGTGGACAGAACCTCGTCAGACAGTACGGGAGGAGATAATTCCAGCTTTTATGGCGTGGGCGCTGCAATACTCGAATCAGATGGTACATTATATATAGATGACAGTACTATAACCACAAATGCTGCCGGAGGAGCAGGAGTATTTGCATATGGCGATGGTGTCGTATATGTAGCGGACACAGATATATCAACGTCCGCGGATACATCAGGCGGTATCCATGTAGCCGGCGGCGGTACACTTTATGCATGGGATTTAAATGTAGAGACACAGGGCGAATCCTCAGCAGCGATAAGAAGTGATAGAGGCGGCGGCACCATGGTAGTAGATGGCGGCACATATGTATCAAATGGAACGGGTTCTCCTGCCGTATACACCACTGCGGATATAACGATAAATGATGCCGCTCTTACGGCAAATGGTTCTGAGGCCATCTGCATAGAAGGTTTGAACAGTCTTAGACTGTATGATTGTGATTTGACAGGAAATATGGCGGACAGCTCACAGAATGACTGTACATGGAACGTTATACTCTACCAGAGCATGTCGGGTGATTCGGAGGTAGGTAACAGTGACTTCGAGATGTATGGCGGCACACTTACTGCAAAAAACGGCGGTATGTTCTATACGACAAATACAGAATCAACATTTATCATATCTGATGTAGATATCGAATATGCTGACGACAGTGAGTTCTTCCTGAAATGTACGGGAAACAGTAATGAAAGAGGCTGGGGCGAAACCGGTGCAAATGGCGCTGACTGCACATTTACAGCCATAGACCAGGAAATGACAGGCGATGTCATATGGGACAGCATAAGCGAGCTGGATTTTTATATGACAGAGGGCAGTACGCTTACCGGAGCTATATATGATGATGAAGAAAATGCCGGAAACGGCGGCAACGGATATTGTAATGTATATATAGATGATGACAGCACATGGATAGTGACTGGTGACAGCCAGGTGACGGAGCTCTACCAGGCGGGCACAATCGTTGATGCAGATGGAAATACCGTAACCATACAGAGCGAGGATGGCGAGGTATATGTGCAGGGAACGAGCAGCTACACCATAACTGTTATTTCATATTATCAGGAAGTAGATTTGTCAGATGCCGGAACAGCGACAGAATGGAGCAGCTACGAGGTAGCAAAGCCGGATGAGCTGGATTGATACATTCCGACAGGCACCGCCGGAATAAATGCTTTAGGTCGATTACTTTGGGTCGACAAATTAGGTGTTGACATATGAAAAATTGAATAATATAATATCAGAGCATGCGTTGTTTACCAATATGCATGCTCTTTGTATTTGCAAAGGAATAAAATTTATTTTACAGGAGGTGAAAATCATGCCTACATTTAACCAGTTAGTTAGAAAGGGAAGACAGACAGTAGAGAAGAAGTCAACTGCTCCGGCACTTCAGAAGAGCTACAACTCATTAAAGAAAAAGCCGACAGACCAGAGCTCACCACAGAAGAGAGGAGTTTGTACAGCAGTTAAGACAGCAACTCCAAAGAAGCCTAACTCAGCTCTGAGAAAGATTGCCAGAGTACGTCTTTCAAACGGAATCGAAGTAACAAGCTATATCCCAGGCGAAGGTCATAACCTTCAGGAGCATAGCGTAGTTCTGATCCGTGGAGGAAGAGTAAAGGACTTACCTGGTACAAGATACCATATCATCAGAGGTACTCTTGACACAGCAGGTGTTGCTAAGAGACGTCAGGCTCGTTCTAAGTATGGTGCTAAGCGTCCAAAGGATGCTAAAAAGTAATTATATTTAGACTAATTTTCCTAAATTTTGTGCTGGTTCAGGCATGTATTTTTCATAATAGATAAAATGCATTTGCAAGGCAGCACGAACACATTTTGAATAAAATGTGAGTACCGAGGAATTAATAATTTTATTAAGGAGGGAAGAACCGTGCCACGTAAAGGACATGTTGCAAAAAGAGATGTTTTAGCGGATCCAATCTACAATAACAAGGTAGTGACCAAGCTTATCAACAACATTATGTTAGATGGTAAGAAGGGTGTTGCACAGAAGATTGTATATGGTGCATTTAACCGTATCAATGAAGAGACAGGTAAGGATGCCGTTGAAGTATTCGAGGAGGCAATGAACAACATTATGCCATCACTCGAGGTTAAGGCAAGACGTATCGGCGGTGCCACATATCAGGTACCTATCGAGGTAAAGCCTGACAGAAGACAGGCTCTTGCACTTCGTTGGTTGACCACATACTCACGTGCAAGAAGTGAGAAGACCATGGAAGAGAGACTTGCAAGAGAGATTATGGATGCTGCAAATAACACAGGTGCATCTGTAAAGAGAAAAGAAGACATGCACAAGATGGCAGAGGCAAACAAGGCGTTTGCTCATTACAGATTTTAGTCTGTGCCATCGTTAAATACGAAAAAAGGAGGACAATCCGTTGGCTCAAAGAGAATATCCATTGGAGAGAACAAGAAACATTGGTATTATGGCTCATATAGATGCCGGTAAGACAACTCTTACAGAGAGAATTCTTTACTATACCGGTGTTAATTATAAGATTGGTGATACTCATGAAGGTACAGCTACAATGGACTGGATGGAGCAGGAACAGGAGAGAGGTATAACAATTACTTCAGCTGCTACAACCTGTCACTGGACAGTTCAGGAAGACTGTAAGCCTAAGGCTGGTGCGTTAGAGCACCGTATCAATATCATCGATACTCCGGGTCACGTAGACTTCACTGTTGAGGTTGAGCGTTCACTCAGAGTACTTGATGGAGCAGTTGGTGTATTCTGTGCTAAGGGTGGTGTAGAGCCTCAGTCAGAGAATGTTTGGAGACAGGCTGACACATATAATGTTCCTAGAATGGCTTTCATCAACAAGATGGACATTTTGGGTGCTGATTTCTACAACGCTGTAGATCAGATTAAGACAAGACTTGGCAAGAATGCCATTGTAACTCAGCTTCCTATCGGAAAAGAGGATTGGTTCAAGGGAATCGTTGACCTCTTTGAGATGAGAGCATATATTTACAATGATGACAAGGGTGAGGATATAAGTATAACAGATATTCCTGAAGATATGAAGGAAGATGCTGAGTTATATCACACAGAGCTTGTTGAAAAGATTTGTGAATTAGATGACGATTTGATGATGATGTACCTCGAGGGCGAAGAGCCGTCAGTAGATGAGCTCAAGGCTGCCCTGAGAAAAGGTACCTGCGAATGTACGGCAGTTCCTGTATGTTGTGGTTCAGCATACAAGAACAAGGGTGTTCAGAAGCTTCTCGATGCTGTTATCGAGTTTATGCCGGCACCTACAGACATCCCGGACATCACGGGTGTAGATTTAGATGGAAATGAGGTTGTAAGACATTCCTCAGATGACGAGCCATTTTCAGCGCTTGCATTTAAGATTATGGCAGACCCATTCGTAGGTAAGCTTGCATTCTTCAGAGTATATTCAGGAACCTGTAATTCAGGCTCATATGTATTAAACGCAACAAAGGGTAAGAAGGAGAGAGTTGGTCGTATCCTTCAGATGCATGCAAATAAGAGGGCAGAGCTGGATGAGGTATTTTCCGGTGATATCGCTGCGGCAGTTGGATTTAAGACAACTACTACAGGTGATACAATCTGTGACGAGCAGCATCCTGTTATCCTTGAGTCTATGGAATTTCCAGAGCCGGTTATTGAGCTTGCTATCGAGCCAAAGACAAAGGCCGGACAGGGTAAGATGGGTGAGGCTTTGGCAAAGCTTGCTGAGGAGGATCCTACATTTAGAGCTCATACAGATCAGGAGACAGGTCAGACCATCATCGCTGGTATGGGTGAGCTCCATCTGGAGATTATCGTAGACAGACTTCTGCGCGAGTTCAAGGTAGAGGCAAATGTTGGTGCACCTCAGGTTGCATACAAGGAGACATTTACCAAGGAAGTTGAAGTGGACAGCAAGTACGCAAAGCAGTCAGGTGGTCGTGGTCAGTATGGACATTGTAAGGTTCGTTTCGCACCTATGGATCCAAATGGCGAAGAGACCTTCAAGTTTGAATCATCAGTTGTTGGTGGTGCTATTCCAAAGGAATACATCCCGGCAGTTGGCGAAGGTATAGAGGAAGCTGCAAAGGCAGGTATCCTCGGAGGCTTCCCTGTACTTGGTGTATCAGCAAACGTATATGATGGTTCATACCATGAAGTCGATTCATCAGAAATGGCTTTCCATATTGCCGGTTCTATGGCATTTAAGGAAGCTATGGCAAAGGCAGGTCCTGTATTACTGGAGCCTATCATGAGAGTTGAGGTTACAATGCCTGAGGAGTACATGGGCGATGTAATCGGAAGCTTGAATGCAAAGCGTGGTCAGATACAGAGTATGGATGACCTTGGCGGCGGTAAGATTGTTCGTGCGTTAGTTCCATTGGCAGAGATGTTCGGTTACTCAACAGAGCTTCGTTCATCAACACAGGGTCGTGGTAACTACTCTATGTTCTTTGAGAGATACGAGCAGACACCAAAGTCAGTACAGGATAAGGTGCTTTCAGCAAAGAAGGCATAACAGATAAATGCTGATAAAATAAAGGTTGAAAATATTCAGCATTTTTAATATAATGATTTCAGCCAAATATAACCCGGTCGAGGGTATATAATTTTAAGGAGGATATAAAAATGGCAAAGGAAAAGTTTAATAGAAGCAAGCCACATTGTAACATTGGTACCATTGGTCACGTAGATCATGGTAAGACAACTTTAACAGCAGCTATCACAAAGGTTCTTTCTGAGAGAGTTGCAGGTAACACAGCTACAGATTTCGAGAACATTGATAAGGCTCCAGAAGAGAGAGAAAGAGGTATCACTATCTCAACAGCTCACGTAGAGTATGAGACAGAGAAGAGACATTATGCACACGTTGACTGCCCAGGCCATGCTGATTATGTAAAGAACATGATCACAGGTGCTGCTCAGATGGATGGTGCTATCCTCGTTGTTGCAGCTACTGATGGTGTTATGGCACAGACAAAGGAGCACATCCTTCTGTCACGTCAGGTTGGTGTACCTTATATCGTAGTATTCTTAAATAAGTGCGATATGGTTGATGATGATGAGCTTCTTGAGCTTGTTGAGATGGAAGTTACAGAGCAGCTTGAAGAATATGGCTTCACAGATTGTCCTATCATTAAGGGTTCAGCTCTTAAGGCACTCGAGGATCCAAACGGCGAGTGGGGCGATAAGATCATGGAGCTTATGGAGACTGTAGACAGCTACATCCCAGATCCACAGAGAGATACAGATAAGCCATTCCTTATGCCAGTTGAGGATGTATTCACAATCACAGGTCGTGGTACAGTTGCAACAGGTAGAGTAGAAGCAGGTACACTTCATCTTAATGAGGAAGTTGAAATCGTTGGTATCAAGGAAGAAGTTCAGAAGACAACAGTTACCGGTATTGAGATGTTCAGAAAGCTTCTTGATGAGGCTCAGGCTGGTGATAACATCGGTGCTCTTCTTCGTGGTATCAAGAGAGAAGATATCGTAAGAGGTCAGGTTCTTTGTAAGCCTGGTACAGTTACATGTCATACAAAGTTTACAGCTCAGGTTTACGTTCTGACAAAGGACGAGGGTGGTCGTCATACACCATTCTTCAATAACTATCGTCCGCAGTTCTACTTCAGAACAACTGACGTAACAGGTGTATGTAACCTTCCAGCTGGCACAGAGATGTGCATGCCTGGTGATAACGTAGAGATGACTATCGAGCTCATCCACCCAATCGCTATGGCTCAGGGTCTTACATTCGCTATCCGTGAAGGTGGTAGGACAGTAGGTTCAGGAAGAGTTGCTTCTATTATAGAGTAATCTATAGATTTCGTATCATAGAAACTTATATAATTGCCGCAATCCCTTATTTTATGAGGGGGTTGCGGTTTCTTTTTGTTAAAAAAAGATTGACGAACAAAAGAAAGAACCCATTTTGAAAATATTTT
>X287_Common_Brushtail__coassemble_11_pt1 | contig 43971 bp, 43 predicted proteins | sample X287_Common_Brushtail__metabat2_low_PE_009 | metagenome-assembled genome bin X287_Common_Brushtail
GTAGAGCAGAGGACTGAAAATCCTCGTGTCACTGGTTCGATTCCGGTTCTGGGCACTTTATAGAATTAACTGCTGATGCGGTTAATTCTTTTTCTATATATAAGCCTTTTTAGATCAGAGGTATGATTATGCTATTTAATGTCGGAGAAGTGATAAAACTAAAGAAGCCTCACCCATGTGGAGCGAATCAGTGGGAGATATTGAGAGTGGGTATGGATTTCCGCCTGAAGTGCAAAGGCTGCGGACATCAGGTTATGGTTCCCCGCAAATTAGTCGAAAAAAATTTTAAAGGTTATGTAGAAAATCAGTAAATAATTACTACTTTCCCGAATTTTTACTTGCGTCGGTTAAAAAGATATGGTATGATGACAAACTGTGATGTATTAATCATATTTCCTTGCTCGCAGCGTGGACTGTGGGCCAGAGACCATAAGGAGGTGCAATAAGATGAATAAGTACGAGTTGACTTTAGTAATTAATGCAAAGATCGATGAGGATGCCAGAACTGCAGCAGTTGACAAGGTTAAGTCTTATATTGAGAAGGCTAACGGAACAGTCACTGAGGTAGAGGAATGCGGACTTAAGAAGCTGGCTTATGAAATCCAGAAGATGGGTGAAGCTTACTATTATTTCATTAGGTTTGATGCAGAAGCAGCAGCCCCAGCTCAGATTGAGGCAAACGTTCGTATTATGGAGCCGGTTCTTAGATATCTTTGCGTTAGATTGGACGCAGAATAAGAGGAGGTTTCCAAATGAATAAGGTAATATTAATGGGTCGTCTGACCAGAGATCCGGAAATTCGCTGGTCACAGGGTGATAATCAGATGGCTATTGCAAGATATACTCTGGCTGTAGATAGAAGATATAACAGAAATGATGGACAGACAGCAGATTTTATCAGCTGCACTGCATTTTCTCACAACGCAGAATTTGCTGAGAAGTATCTGAAGCAGGGTACAAAGATTGTGATAGTCGGAAGGATTCAGACTGGCAGCTATACAAATAAGGATGGCAATAAGGTGTATACCACAGATGTAATCGTAGATGAGCAGGAATTTGCTGAGAGCAAAAAGGCTTCATCGGCAGGTGCGTCAGGAGATGGATATCAGCCAGCCGCAAAGCCGGCACCGGGAAATGCGAGTGCTGAAGGCTTTATGAGTATACCTGATACAGTTGAGGACGATTTACCATTCTAGACCTAAACTGATAAGGAGGTAAATACAAATGGCATATACAAAGACAGACAATAGGGCAGATGCGCCAATGAAGAGAAGAAATATACGTAGAAGAAAGAAAGTATGTGTATTTTGCGCAGATCCAACAGCTGTTATAGATTACAAGGATGCAAACAAGCTCAAGAGATATATCTCAGAGAGAGGCAAGATCCTTCCTAGAAGAATTTCAGGAAATTGTGCTAAGCATCAGAGAGCTCTTACAGTTGCTATCAAGAGAGCAAGACAGATTGCTATTCTTCCATACGTAGTAGAATAATCTTTTTATAAATTATCAGACCGTCACTTGAAATACAGTGGCGGTTTTTCATATAATGGACATATATATTTTTGATGCGGAGGTGCATATATGTCACAGATATGCAGAGCAGATCATTTGACCAAGACATACAGGAAGGAGACGGTGCTTCAGGATATCTCATTTACTGTAGATGAAGGAGATATACTGGGTGTCATAGGAGGAAATGGCTCGGGAAAAACTACCCTGTTCAGACTGCTTGCCGGCGTGAATACACCAGATTCTGGCAAGGCGGTTTTGTTTGACGGAAATGGTTGTACAGGAAAATATTTGGGTGCATTGATAGAAAAACCAAATATCATATATGGCATGACGGGCATGGACAATATGAGATATTTTGGAAGGCTCATGGGGACAGATGATGAGGAAATGTTTAGAGACAGGCTGACTGTCATGGGGCTTATTGATGTAGCAGATAAAAAGGTCTATACGTATTCGCTTGGGATGAGACAAAGACTTGGTATAGCCATAGCCCTGATAGGAGATATAAAGCTACTCATACTTGATGAGCCGTTTAACGGACTGGATAACGAAGGAGTACTGACTCTGGAGGAAAAAATCCTTGAGCTAAATAAAAAAAGAAACATCACAGTAATTATGAGCAGCCATACGATGTCCGAGATGGCAAAGCTTTGCAGGAGATATATAGTCCTCCGTCATGGAAGGATAATGTGCCGGATAGAGGAGGATGAGGTAACGTCGATGAAACAGGACGCTGTCATGCTTGAAAGGTACATAACAGATAAGATGATGGAAATGGAGGGCTGATATGATCAGACTGATTAGAGCAGCAAATTTTAAAATACGAAAAAGCAGTTATATATATATACTGGTTGTGATTACCATGGTGTTGATATTTGGCGGGGTATGTCTGTTTTATGGTGCCTTGAGGATGATGAGCGATGGTAGTATGTTTGAGCTGGCAGGCGGTTATGATACGGATATCGAGGCGTTTGATAATCTGAATTTTATCGACTGTACATCTATTGTTCTGTCATTGATGCAGATATTATCTATAATCATTGCGATTGCCGTTACGATAAATATTTCCGAGGACAAGGCAAACGGCTCCATGATCGTGGCTGCATCAAAGGGCAGCGCGAGGATGCAGATTTATGGAAGCAGGATTTATGAGACGGTCATACTCTCATTCATCCTGTATCTGACGGAGATAATCGCGGCAGGCGCTGCTGGAGCCATATTTTGGCATGGAGATATAACCGGTGACAATGTCATCGCATATATAAAAATCATAATAGTTACGATGCTGATGTACATAACGGCCGGCATAATTTTTATGAATGTTGCATTATGTATAAAGAGCGGCGGCGCTGCCATTGCCATAAATATTTTGGTATTTGTATTTGGCATATCTGTATTTTTTACCGCCCTTGACACATCGATAAATGGCGATGTGGGAGTAATCAGGGAATATTGGATATTTACGGCGATAGAGCAGTTCGCGGATGTTGATATTACATGGCTGGATATCCTGAAGGCAGCATTGAATATAATAATATATGGCGGACTTAGTACGCTGATAGGCGGCAGTCATTTTTGCAAAAGTGAGCTCAGATAAGGAGGATATCCGTTGACAAAAATCTTTGCCTGCTTTATGATAAGACAGAGTGTGTGTTTGCATTCTGTTATTTAATAGAAAGTAAGAAGTAATGAAGGAGTATTAGGTATGGGAAAGTACACAAAGGAAGACATTATGAGAATGGTTAAAGAGGATGGTGTGGAGTTTATCAGACTTCAGTTCACGGATATCTTTGGCGATTTAAAGAATGTTGCAATTACAGCCAGCCAGATTGAGAGAGCACTAGACAATAAGATTATGTTTGATGGCTCGTCTATAGAAGGATTTGCCAGAATCGAGGAATCAGATATGTATCTTTATCCTGATTATGATACGTATGAGATTTTTCCATGGAGACCACAGCAGGGTAAGGTAGCCAGACTGATATGTGATGTCTATAAGACAGATGGCACTCCATTTGAAGGAGATCCGAGACATGTGCTCAGGATGGCACTGGCGGAAGCGAAGGGAATGGGATATACGATGAATGTAGGACCTGAGTGTGAGTTTTTTCTGTTCCAGACAGATGAAAACGGACTTCCTACTACAACCTCCTATGAGAGAGCCGGATATTTCGATTTGGGACCTCTCGATTTTGGCGAGAATGCCAGAAGAGATATGGTTCTCACATTAGAAAATATGGGATTTGAGATAGAGGCCTCTCATCATGAGGTAGCTCCTGCTCAGCATGAGATAGATTTCAAATATGGTGAAGCTTTAAAGACAGCAGATAATATCGAAACCTTCAAGCTGGTTGTAAAGACTGTGGCAAAGAGACACGGACTTTGTGCTACATTTATGCCAAAGCCAAAGTATGGCGTGTCAGGTTCAGGTATGCATATAAATATTTCATTGTCAAAGGATGGCAAAAATATATTTGCGGACACCACGGATGAGCTGGGACTCAGCCAGGAGGCATATTACTTCATCGCCGGCATCATGGCACATATGAAGGAAATGACCGCAATCACAAATCCATTAGTAAATTCATACAAGAGACTGGTACCGGGATATGAGGCACCTATATATATCGCATGGTCTGCAAAGAACAGAAGCCCTCTTATCAGGATACCAAGTGCCAGAGGCGAGGGAACCAGAATCGAGCTTCGTTGCCCTGATCCTACGGCAAATCCCTATCTTGCCATGGCAGTATGCCTGAAGGCAGGTCTCGATGGCATAAGGAAGAAGATGCAGCCAGAGCCAAGTGTTGACTCAAATATTTTTGAGCTGACAGAGAAGGAAAAGAAGGCAAGAAATATTAAGAGCCTTCCTGCAAACCTGAGAGAGGCTACACTTGCGATGATGGCGAGCGACTTTATGAAGGATGCAGTCGGAGAGCATATTTTTGAGAAGTATACATCAGCCAAGCTTGATGAGTGGAATGATTATACAAAGCAGGTTACTGATTGGGAAATAGACCATTATTTATATAAGGAATAATTTGGTTTAAAGCTAGACGAGGGGATAATTTTAGCTTAAACTGGAGGAAAACTCGTGGTAAATGTAATAGTACTTTTTTCTAGATTAGAGGAAGCAAAAAGTATTAAGAACCTGCTGATACGAAATGGCATCAGTGTGACCGGCATATGTACCACCGGAGCACAGGCCGCAAATATCGCAAATAACCTGGATGATGGTATCCTGATATGCGGATACCGTTATCCGGATATGATATATTCGGAGCTTATGTCATATATCCCGGATTATATCGACATGATTGTGATAACAGGTAAGAATCACTATGAGGAATGTAAGGACAGTGAAGTGGTATGTCTTACCATGCCGATTAAGGCGGCAGATTTCGTAAATACGGTTAATATAACCGTGGAAAACATCCTGTGGCAGCGCAAGAGAAGGAAAAGCCTGCCAAAGCAGCGCAGTGATGATGAAAAGAAGGTCATCCTTGCAGCCAAATTAAAGCTGATGGATGAAAGAGGATATTCTGAGGAGGAAGCTCACAGATATTTCCAAAAGAAGAGTATGGACAGCGGAATAAACTTGGTCGAGTTGGCATATATGGTGATCAATGCAGCCGCTGACAGCTGATAGATGTTAGAGTTAGGAGGGTGCCAAAATGAGATTTACCAAAATGGAAGGTCTGGGAAATGATTATGTCTATATAAATTGTTTCCAGGAAAAAGTAGAGAATCCGTCAGAGCTGGCAGTTAAGATGAGCGACAGACATTTTGGCATAGGAAGCGACGGATTGATACTGATTAAGCCTTCGAAGGTTGCAGATTTTATGATGGATATGTACAACGCGGACGGTTCTAGGTCAGAGATGTGCGGGAACGGTATAAGGTGCGTCGGAAAATACGTATACGATCATGGCCTCACTGACAAGACACAGATATCTGTCGAGACTCTGGCTGGCATCAAATATCTGACGCTGATGGCAGATGATGATAATAAAATAAGTCTGGTAACGGTAGATATGGGAGAGCCGATACTGACACCTGCTCAGATACCGGCGGTATCCGAAAATGACATGATAGTCGCAGAGCCGATAGAAGTGTGTGGGAAGACATATCATACGACATGTGTATCCATGGGGAATCCGCATTCGGTTGTATTTGTAGATGATGTCGATGATTTTCCGATTGAAGAGGTTGGGGCCGCATTTGAGGTGCATGAGAAATTCCCGAACAAGGTCAACGCCGAATTTGTCCAGGTAATAGACAGAAAGACGGTAAAGATGAGAGTGTGGGAGCGTGGCACCGGAGAGACTCTTGCCTGCGGCACAGGCGCCTGTGCTACTACTACTGCGTGTATATTAAACGGAAAAACGGACAGAGAGATAATGGTCAGGCTGCTCGGTGGAGATTTGTTTATCCGCTGGGATGAAATGGATAATAAAATATATATGACAGGCCCTGCGAGGACGGTATTTGAAGGCGAATATCCGGACAGATGACGCGGACACGATACTTATATATTACAGGAGGAATAAATAAATGTTTAAGGTTAATGATAATTATTTGAAGCTGCCGGGCAGTTATCTGTTTTCTACGGTAGCAAGAAAAGACAGAGAATTTCGTGCGGCACATCCGGACAAAAAGGTAATCAAGCTCAGTATAGGAGATGTGACTCAGCCGTTAGCGCCTGCGATAATCGACAGTCTGCATAAGGCAGTAGATGAAATGTCGAAGGCTGAGACGTTTAAGGGATACGCACCTGACCTTGGATATGAATTTTTGAGAAATGCGATCGTAGAAAACGATTATAAATCCAGAGAAGTAGATGTTTCAGCGGATGAAATCTTCGTAAGTGATGGCGCAAAGAGCGACTCGGCAAATATTCAGGAGATATTTGCACTTGATAATAAAATAGCCGTATGCGATCCTGTATATCCGGTATATGTAGATTCAAATGTTATGGCCGGCAGGACAGGCACATATGACAAGGAGACAGGACTCTGGAGTGATGTAATCTATATGCCATGTCTTGAGGCAAACGGATTTGCACCGGAGTTGCCAAAGGAGACTCCTGATATTATATATCTGTGTTTCCCGAATAACCCAACGGGTGCAACCATAAAAAAGAGCATGCTTCAGGATTGGGTAGATTATGCGAACAGGGTAGGAGCCGTAATCATATATGATGCAGCATATGAGGCATATATCAGCGAGGCTGATGTGCCGCATACCATCTATGAGTGTGAGGGCGCCAGAACCTGTGCTATAGAGCTCAAGAGCTTTTCAAAGAATGCGGGATTTACGGGTACTCGACTTGGTTATACTGTAGTACCAAAGGATCTGAAGGCGGCAGACGGCACAGCACTGAATCCATTATGGGCACGCCGCCATGGTACGAAATTTAACGGCGCTCCTTATATCGTTCAGAGAGCCGGAGAGGCAGTATATTCAGATGCGGGCAAGGCTGAGACAAAGGCACAGATAGCTTATTATATGAACAATGCAAAGGTTATATATGAGGGCTTAAAGGATGCGGGATATTCCGTATCGGGAGGAGTAAATGCTCCATATATCTGGCTCAAGACGCCTGACCATATGTCGTCATGGGATTTCTTTGATTATTTGCTTGAAAAGGCAAATGTAGTCGGCACACCGGGGTCAGGATTTGGACCGAGCGGAGAGGGTTATTTCAGACTGACTGCATTTGGCACATACGAAAATACGGTAGAGGCTATAGACAGAATAAAGAAAATGTAGCGAGTTTAAGCAAAAGCTATAGATCTGGAGGGATTGATAATGAAAGATAATGGACTGATGATACAGTTTTTTAATGCAGCAACACCTGCCGACCATAGTCTGTGGAATAAGGCGAAGGAGGCTGCACCGGCACTCAAGAAGATGGGAGCAACGGCGGTATGGTTCCCGCCTGCAGTAAAATGCGCACAGGGTGATTCGGACATGGGCTATGCCACCTATGACTTATATGATCTGGGCGAGTTCGACCAGAAGGGTTCGGTGCCTACCAGATATGGTACAAAGGATGAATATCTAGAAGCAATACGCGCCATGAAAGCACAGGGCATAGACGTATATGCAGATATTGCATTAAAGCTAAAGCTTGGTTCAGATAAGATAGCTTCCGTGGATGCCGCAGAATTTAATTCAAAGGAAGGCCCGCAGATGATAGGCAATAAGCGCACGGTAGGCGCTTTGTCAGGATTTACCTTCCCGGGCAGAAAGAATAAATATTCTAAGTTCAAATGGAACTGGAAGCATTTCCAGGGGATAGATTGGAAGCAGGATGAATTTAGAAAGCATATCTGTGAGCTGGAGGGTCTCGACCCGGAGGAAGCAGAAAAGGACTTTGTAAAATACGATTATATCATCGGTGGAAATATAGATTTCTATAATCAGGAGGTCTATGATGAGCTGATATCATGGGGACAGTGGTATGAGAAGGTAACAGGCGTGGACGGCTTCCGTTTCCAGGAGACTGAGGCTATACCTGCATGGTTTATCAAGGATTTCAAGACCATCATATCAGACAGCGCGGAAAAAGAAATATTTGCAGTAGGCGATTACTGGCACTGGAATACAGATTATCTGAATGGTTATATCGATGGTTCAGAAGGCACCACATCGCTTTATGACGTGCCGCTGCATTTTAATTTCCATGAAGCATCTAAGGCTGGGGGCGCCTATGATTTGAGCAGGCTTCTTGATGGTTCTCTTATGATGCGCAACCCTTCAAAGGCGGTAACATTTGTAGAAAATCATCAGTCTCAGGTAACAGGCATACTTGAATCACCTGTGGCAGACTGGTTCAAGCCGATGGCTTATGCTGTGATATTGCTGAGAGAGCAGGGCTACCCATGTATGTTTATGGGAGATTACGAGGGTATACCGGGTCTGAAGATGAAGTCCAGGAAGACTCTGATGAATAAGCTCTTAAAGCTCAGAAAGAAATATGCATATGGCACGCAGCATGATTATTTTGATCATCCTGATGTGGTCGGTTGGACCAGAGAAGGAGATGAGGACCATAAGGATTCCGGACTGGCTGTAGTTATGTCAGATGGAACCGGCGGTACAAAGAGGATGTATGTAGGCAGACAGTTTGCCGGATGTCATTTTGCTGATATAATGGGAAATGCAAAATACGATATAAAAATCGATGATGAAGGCTGCGGCGAATTCTACGTAAACAGACAGGGACTTGCTGTCTGGATAAAAAAGGACTGTAAACTCTAATCGGAGAAAGTGAGGCGTGGCCATGGGTAAAACAGTACACACAGAGGCAGTGGAGGATTTATTTAAGGCAGTGCTCACACTTGAGAATGAGGATGAATGCTTTAAATTCTTTGAAGATGTCTGCACCGTAAATGAGCTGCTTTCGATAGCACAGAGATTTGCTGTGGCAAAAATGTTAAAGGAAAAATATACCTATTTGGAGGTTGCCGAAAAGACCGGCGCTTCTACGGCGACGATAAGCAGGGTAAACCGTTCGTTAAATTATGGGCAGGACGGATACGAGCTTGTATTTGCCAGAATGGATAAAGAGAAATAAAATAAAAAGAAAAGAGCATCGAATGATGCTCTTTTCTTTTATCTTATAGGGAATTATTTTTTATCATCTGATTTCTCAGTCTTTTTTTCCTGGGTCTCCTGCTTTTCCTTCATGGCATTTTGCTCGTCCTTCATACCATCGAGGAGTCTTTCGATGAATTTCTTTTTGATATATACATCAAATGACATAAGAGAAATAACGCTCATCCGATAGAGATAGTCATTTTCCTCAGGGTCGTAGAGGGTCGCTGCTTCCTCTACAGTATGCTTGATATTGTCGGTAATCTCATCAAAGTTATCATGGAGATGCTTGTAAACTATCCTGTAGGTGTCGTCTACAGAGATATCATCCTTGCCCGGATTGTATGTTTTGTCAATCATAGGCTGGAGGAAGGTCTGTATATCATTTATGCTAAGCATCGTCTTGAGATAATAGATATAGGTAATCAGGACTATATGCTCCGAAGAATATCTCTTTTTGTCAGGCGGCGGAAGAAGATTATTTTTGGTATAATTATTTATCATGGTTTTGGTGATAATCTTGTCCTCTTCATTACGTCTGTTATGCTCGAGATGCTTTTCCATAAATGTGGTAACCTGATCCATATACAGGTCTATATTTGGGATGTCTCCGGGCTTTATAAAGTCAAGCTGCTGCATCTCGTCTGCGATTGCTTTTATTTCATCTATTTTATTACTCATAACGTACATCAACGCCTTTCAAAAAGCATATAACAAATTGTAACAGACACATTATATAGTATTTAAAACTACATGACAAGGTTTATTTATAGAATTTCCAATAAAACTCTTGAAACGCGGTTTTTATCCATTTCCTTAACCTTACAGATGATGACGCCGTCAGATGCGGCTTCGCCCGCATCAGGTATGTGATCCAAAAGCTCTATAATATAACCACCGATGGAATCGTAGTCCTCGGACTCGAGATTGATATGGAGTATATCATTGATATCGTCAAGCTTGACCGTGCCGTCGATGCTGTAGTGCGTATCATCCAGCTTGATGATATTATCATGCTCGGCGAGATCATACTCGTCCTTTATGTCGCCGATGATTTCTTCTATCAGATCCTCCACGGTTACCAGTCCTACGGTCACACCATACTCGTCGAGTACTATCGCCATGTAGTTTGAATGAGATTTCATATGCGCCAGGAGGTCACTGGTCTTTTGGTATTCATATACATACAAAGGTTTTCTGATCAGTGAACGCAAATCAAAGTCCTGACCCTTATGTGTCGCCTTATGGAAGAACAAATCCTTGACGTGCAGGATGCCGATGACATGATCTCTGGATTCCTCATAAACAGGGATTCTGGTATAAGGGACCTCCATATACAGGGACAAAAGCTCGTCATATTCTGCGTCTATGGACACAAGAGTCATGTTGGCACGGGGAATCATGATGTCACGTGCTCTCGAGTCGCCGAAATCCACGACGTTGGTTATCATCTCTTTTTCTTCATGCTCAATGACGCCCTCCTCCTGACTTACATTTACCATAGTAATCAGCTCGTCCTCAGTCAGGCTGAGACCTTTTCCCTTTGTATCCACATGGAGTATCATGAAGATTAAGCCAGCCAGCTTATTTACCACCCAGATCACAGGGGTAAGTATGAACATCAAAAATGAAATAATATCCACATAAATAAGTGAAATTTTGACATTATATAATTGTGCAAGTGTCTTTGGGGTGATTTCTCCGAAGATAAGCACCAGCAGGGTTAAGATACCGGTAGCAATACCTACATAAGCATTTCCTAGGACTCTTGTAGTCAGAGTGGTAGCGAGAGCGGACGCGGAAATATTTACGATGTTGTTGCCGATAAGGATGGTGGATATGAGCTTGCTGCTTTTTTCAGTAATCCGCAGCACCTTGGCAGCACGCTTGTTGCCGCCATCCGCCATGGTACGAAGGGTAAATTTATTTACTGTGGTAAGAGCAGTTTCTGCCGATGAAAAAAATGCTGATAAAATAAGTAGAATGATTAAAACAATAAGTTGAATCGCCGCACTGGGGTCCAAAACAGTCATCTCCTAAAAAATAAATTTCGCATGTCACGTTAATTCGCATTTTACTTAATGTCTATGGCCTTGTCAAGAAATAACGGCAGGGATATGCATATTTTTAAGGATTATAAACAAAATAAATCAGGGAGGATATTGATAATCCTTCGTTTATGATAAATGTGAAAAGGAGATTTTGAAACCATGAGAAGCTCAGCAGAAACCTACAAAGAGGTCGCTGAAAGATGCAGCGCGTATGAAAAGAGATGCGGCTGCCAGGGCATGAAAAATGCAGCAGAGGATGAGACCAGCTGCCTGACCTGTAAGCACTTTACAAATACAGAGCATTGCAAGCTCGATTTGTATGACCCGATTGTAAAAAATCTATAATAGGTAACGCAGGGATATGAAGCATCCCTGTATGCCCCTGAAGTCCCCTGAAGAGAGGTGCGCGACACTGTCTTTCTTTAGGGGGCTTTTGCCGTGTTATAAAGGTTTGTCGGTTGACATACCAAAAACATATTGATATACTTTAAAGCTAGATTAACAGGAGAGGTATGTGCGAACCATGATTAGTGCAAATAACGTAACATTAAGATTCGGGAAAAAGGCATTATTTGAAGATGTAAATATAAAATTCACAGAAGGAAACTGCTATGGACTTATAGGCGCGAACGGCGCAGGAAAGTCCACATTTCTGAAGATACTTTCGGGCGAGATAGAGCCGTCAAAGGGCGACGTAACTATGAATGATGGCGAGAGACTTTCGGTGCTCCAGCAGGATCATTACAAATATGACGACTATACCGTTTTGGATACGGTAATTATGGGAAATAAAAGACTGTATGATATCAGAGCAGAAAAAGACGCTATATATATGAAGGAGGATTTTTCTGACGAGGATGGAATCAGGGCAGCAGAGCTGGAAGCGGAATTTGCAGACTTGAACGGCTGGGAAGCTGAGTCTGATGCAGAGACACTGTTAAACGGTTTGGGAGTGGGCACGGAGTATCATTATATGATGATGAAGGATCTGGATGGAAATCTCAAGGTCAAGGCACTTCTCGCTCAAGCTTTATTTGGCAATCCGGACGTGCTACTGCTTGATGAGCCTACGAACCACCTGGATATGGACGCCATAGCGTGGCTTGAGGAATTTCTGATAAATTTTGATAATACTGTCATAGTTGTATCGCATGACAGATATTTCCTGAATAAGGTTTGCACACATACTGCCGACATAGACTATGCAAAGATACAGCTTTATGCCGGAAATTATGATTTCTGGTATGAGTCCAGTCAGCTCATGATAAAGCAGATGAAGGAAGCAAACAAGAAAAAGGAAGAAAAGATAAAGGAACTGCAGGAATTCATACAGAGATTTTCGGCAAATGCTTCAAAATCAAAGCAGGCGACATCCAGAAAGAGAGCCCTGGAAAAAATCGAGCTCGAGGAAATGAAGCCTTCCAGCAGGAAGTATCCGTATATTGATTTCAGACCGAAGAGAGAGATAGGAAATGAGGTGCTTACCGTAAGCCATATCTCAAAGACTGTAGACGGCGAAAAGCTGCTCGACGACATATCATTTACCGTAGGCCATGATGACAAGATAGCATTTGTAGGACCAAACACAAAGGCGACTACCATGCTGTTTAAGATATTGGCAGGCGAAGAAGAGCCGGACGAGGGAAGCTACAAGTGGGGAGTTACTACCTCACAGGGATATTTCCCAAAGGACAACACAAAGGAATTTGATAATGATTTGATCATAGTAGACTGGCTGACTCAGTACTCAGAGGAAAAGGACGCCACATATGTCAGAGGCTTCCTTGGCAGGATGTTGTTTGCAGGCGAGGATGGCGTAAAGAAGGTCAAGGTGCTGTCAGGAGGAGAGAAGGTCAGATGTATGCTTTCGAAGCTGATGATTATGGGTTCTAATTGTTTGATTATGGATGAGCCTACGAACCATCTGGATATGGAGTCCATCACGGCGCTGAATAACGGCCTGATAAAATTCCCGGGTGTGATACTTTTCTCATCTCAGGACCATCAGTTCGTACAGACTACGGCGAATCGTATCATAGAGCTCACAAATACCGGTCTGATAGATAAACAGACCACATATGATGAGTATCTGGCAAATGACGAGCTGGCGAGAAAACGTCAGATTATGAATATGAATGTAGATGAAGATTAAATAATTTTTTTGAAAGGGAGATGTTATCATGATAGACGGAAAGAAAGTGTTGCTTTCAGGCATGCAGTCGACAGGTGTTATCACACTTGGCAATTATCTGGGGGCATTAAAGAACTGGGTAAATCTCGGAGAGGATGAGGATCTGAAGACTTTTTTTGCGGTTATGGATCTCCATTCCATCACTGTGAGACAGGACCCTGCAAATCTGAAGAAGAGCGGCAAGGCTTTGTATGCACTCTATATAGCGGCCGGTCTCGATCCTGTGAAAAACTGCCTTTTCTTTCAGTCTCACGTACCAGCACATGCACAGCTTGCGTGGATACTGAACTGCTATACATATATGGGCGAGATGAACCGTATGACACAGTTCAAGGATAAGGCTTCAAAGCATGCGGACAATGTCAATACAGGACTGTTTACATATCCGGTGCTTATGGCTGCGGACATTTTGCTGTATCAGGCTGACCTGGTGCCTGTCGGAAAGGATCAGCTACAGCACCTCGAGATTACCAGAGATATAGCAAACAGATTTAATGGAATATATGGCGATGTATTTACGATTCCTGAAGCCTATACGGGAAAGAGCGGAGCAAAGATTATGAGTCTGCAGGATCCGACAAGGAAGATGTCCAAGTCGGATGATAACCCAAATGGCAGTATCCTTCTGCTTGACGATACGGATACGATTATGAGAAAGTTCAAGAAGGCTGTTACGGATTCGGATGGTTATATCGCATATACACCTGAAAAGCCGGGTATCAGTAATCTGATAGATATCTATTGCGCGGTAACGGGCAAGACTCCTGATGAGACAGTGAAGGAATTTGACGGCCAAGGCTATGGCACATTCAAGGAGGCCGTAGGTCAGGCTGTAGCAGATGAATTAAAGCCTATACAGGGTAGGTTTAACGAGCTCATGGCAGATAAGGCATATCTGGAGGGGCTGATGAAGGATAATTCTGAGCAGGCTGCATATTATGCAAACAAGACTCTCAGAAAGGTTATGAAAAAGGTTGGTTTCATAGAAAGACCGAGGTAGGATGCGTATGAAGATACGATTTGATAAGCCTGAAATCGCGGCAGCAGCCGCAGACCAGGGGAAGAGGCGGACCTTAACCGCGGAAATCTGGATATTTATCGGAGTGTTTCTGATCGGAAGTCTGCTGGCGGGCATAATCCCGTCTGTGTATGATATCTATGTTATGTTTTCGGATGAAGATACATTTGATGCGCTTAGCGAGATTATGCTGAACAGTCAGAATGTATTTTCAGATATGATGGATTTCGTACTGCATATGTCAGATGCCATGTATGTCCTGACACTCCTTTGTACGATTATAGTGATATTGACCGCTGTGATTTATTGCACCAGGATAGAGCACAGAAGCATGTACTCGATGGGCTTTGTAAAGGATAAGGCGTTCAGACATTATGGGGCAGGCATCCTGGTAGGGCTCATGAGCTTCAGCCTGTGCTTCCTTTTGGGAGTAATTACCGGCGTGCTTCACGTGCAGGGTATAAATAAAGAATGCAATCCTCTGATAGTGCTGCTATATATCATAGGCTTTATGATACAGGGCATGAGTGAGGAGGTAATGTTTCGGGGATATTTCATGGTCAGCATCATGAAGAAGAATTCACTGGCAAAGGCAGTGTTTATAAACTCATTTGCATTTGCCTTATGCCACATACTAAATCCCGGACTTTCCGTTTTGGCATTCATCAATCTCATGCTGATAGGTATATTTCTGTCCATGTATGTGATTTATACGAATGATATCTGGGGCGCTGCCGCATATCACTTCATGTGGAATTTCGCGCAGGGAACGCTATATGGCGTGTCGGTAAGCGGCACCAGCGTATCGGGTGCGATATTGCAGACTGCGACAGATGACAAACTTGCCATCCTCAGCGGAGGAGCCTTTGGTATGGAAGGAAGTATATTTACTACCGTAATCATGGGCCTCGCGCTTATAGGCATGGTCGTTATAAATCAAAAGAAGAGAAGAGCAGATTAGGCTCTTCTCTTCTTTTTCTTTTTTTGTAGCTTACAGACCGTATATCATTTTTATGAATCTGACTGCGTTTTCATAATTTTCTGCTGATGTACCCGGAAATGCTACATATACATCATCATAGTCGAGCCCTAGCCCCTTTGCAAATTCTGTATCCGAGATATCGATAGCCATAACATCGCCGACCTCCACGTAGGTCTCACCTGAGATATATGTATTATCCTCAGAACCATCGAATATTATCACATCATCTTCAACCACTTCATATAATTCTTCGTCCAGATATGCATTTACGGAGGTTGTAAGTCCTGCGGTTGCACAATATAGGATGCCTTCTTCATCACTGATAATCGCATCATACATATCGACACGCTGCTTGTATGCCAGCTCCTCTGCATCAGTCAGCTGTGTGCTGGTGCTGTTCAGGAAATCATCGAGATATGTATCCAGACTGATGGAATAATCTCCCTCTACCGTTATCTGGTAGTAGCTCTTGATGTCGGAATAATAATCCCTCATGGTTTCATCTATATAATCTGCATAGTGGTTGCTGGTTTCAGCATTTAGGATCGCCACACAAAGCGCCTGCGGCATAGCTCCCTTTATCAGGTCATAGGAGAACTTTCCTATGATTATAGCCAGGACAAGTATGATAAAAGCGGGCCATTTATAATAATGTATATAATAATGACGGCGTTCTTTCTTAGTATAGCCTGCCAGCATATGCTTTCGCTCGGCTTTCTTATATGCTCTCCGTTCTTTCCTTGTCATAAATTTCTTTTCGAGGAGGTTTTCGGCATCGGTATCGAAATCCAGAGCCTTCTGCTGTATTTCTTCCTCGCTCCGCGGCTTCAGCCTCTTATATTCCACCGGATCGATATCTTTTTTTGATGCCTCAGGATTTTCTGGTTCTTCGGTTTTCCTGGACTTTTCATTTTTTTTCGCTTTTTCTTCTGTTACTTCTTCTATTACTTCTTCTTCGTTTTTCTTATTTTCCTTCATAATATTATATTTCCTTATCTGTCTGATTTGATGTAAAAAGCTATATGGATTATATCACATATCTACGCATGAACAAATAAAAAAAGTGTGAATTAACATTTGCGTGTTTACATTGAAAATAAAATCGTTTAAAATTTAACAAACATATAAAGGAGAAATATATAATGCCGGCATTAAATGATTTTAGCAGTACGTCAAATACAAAAAAGAAGAGGAAGAGGAATTTCTGGTACATTTTGGTCAAGGTGGCTCTGATATTTATGGGAGCAACTATTCTGTTGAATCTGCTTATTTTTGGTATAGCGTATCTGAATCACAGAAGCAAGCTGACGGATGAGGAGCAGTATCTGATAGAACCGGGTCAGCTGGTTGAGGTAAACGGACATTATATGCACGTATATATCACGGGAAATGAAGATGCAGAGACGACGCTTGTGTTCATGCACAATAACAAGGACAGCGATGCCTGCATATCCCTGAGACCTCTGTTTGCATATCTGGAGGAGGATTATCGCATAGTCTATGTGGACCGCAGCGGAAATGGGTACAGCGAGGTGTCCGGAGAGAGCAGGGATATCGACACGATGCTCGAGGAGACCAGAACGGCGGTAGCAGAAGCGGGAGTTACCGGCTCGTTCGTGCTCGTGCCAAATGGAACGGCAGGAAATGAGGCAGTATACTGGGCGGAGAAATATCCTGATGAGGTGGACGCTATAATCGGTATCAATATGGCTTATCCTGAACAGTCAGCAGGAGAAACTCTGGACGCAGGCTATGACAGATATGGAAAGACACTGATGTTCTTTAGCAAGATAGGCGGACACAGATTCTTAAGCAACACGTACCCGGAAAATGACCTGGGACTTTATACAGAGCGAGAGATGATAGTCAGGGATGCGCTTATATCCAGATATTATTATACGGAAGACATGTATAATGAAGAGCTAAACTATTATACTAATGCAGAATATGTGGCAGAATACGCGGACTTCCCGGATGACATACCGATGCTTATGATATGGGCCAACCCACTCCTTGAGCCGTATTTCAGCTACGATGAGGACATGCGTTCCCAGTACGAGGATATCCTGGAGGACTACAGCGATGAGATGGATCTTTCGGGCGAATATAATAAGGAAAACTTTGCATACTTCGAGGACTATGACAATGTGACCTGCGTGGAATTGAGCGGGCCTGTGGCATTGTTTGAATTTGACCCGGAGGGCGTAGCGGAATATATGTTAGACTATCTGGACGATATGCAGCTAGATGAATAGCCTCTCTCGTTTTAAAGTCTGAAATGTCAGACAATAGAAAATTTAATCATATATATTTCACAAATTAAAATAAATTTGTACAATAATGCGAGACTATTGACGGCACCATTTTGGTTATTTTTTTAGAGCGTCAAGTCAAAAAATGTGCAAAAAAGATAATAAATAATAAAAAAACACTTGCCAAATTATATAATATGTCCTATAATTAGCTTGTGTTGGCAATAGAAATTGCCAATAAATAACTCATGTGAACCACGGGGCAAATGTTGATATTTAACATGAGCGTCCGATATCCTAAATACTTATAGGAAATAAAAAGAAGGTTCATGGCGTTTGCTTTGAAGACGGAGCCCGGTTTCGGCTTCGGTGAAGTTTGAAAAGTAAATAGCACACATATTTTTAAAGGAGGTTTTTTTTGTGAGAAAAATCAAAAAAGTATTGGCTCTTTCATTAGCTCTTGCAATGGGATTATCACTCTGCGCTTGTGGCGATGAGGAGACAACAACAGAGTCAGCTACAGAGGCTGCTACAGAAGGAACTGACGATGCAGATGCAGATGCTGATGCAGATGCTGATGCAGATGCTGATGCTGATGCTGATGCAGACGATGCTACAATGGCTGTACCATCAGCAGATGGTGAGAAGATCTATGCTTATTCATGGAACGAGGAGTTCGGTAACAGAATTCAGTACTTCAGAGATAAGTATCCAGAGCTTTCGGACCTTGTAGAGTATGTTAACCTTGGTATGGAAGGTACATCAGACGATTACAAGACAACAATCGGTACACTTCTTGAGCAGGGCACATCAGCTGACAAGTATCCATCACTCTTTGCAGCAGATGATTCATTAGCTAAGTACTTCCTTTCATCAGATTATGTAATGCCTATCTATGATGCTGGATTTACAGAGGCTATGCTGGCAAACATGTATGACTACACTATCGATTACGCTACTATCGATGGCACTCTTAAGGGTCTTACATGGCAGTCAACACCAGGTTGTTTCTGTTACAGAAGCGATATCGCTGAAGAGGTTCTTGGTGTAACATCACCTGACGAGATGCAGGCATTGGTTTCTGACTGGGACGGCTTCTGGGATGTTGCAGAGCAGATTAAGGAAGCTGGTTACTATATGCTTTCAGGTTATGATGATCTGAAGTATGTATGTATCGATCAGAACTCAACAGCTTGGGTAACTGATAACGTTCTTTCAATCGGTGAGGGCGCTCAGTTATACCTTGAGTATGCTAAGAAGGCATATGACAATGGTTACACAAAGGGTACATCAGCTTGGTCTGATGGTTGGTACGCAAACATGGATACCGATGTATTCTGTTACTTCGGTTGTACATGGTTCCTGTACTGGACACTTGGTGCTAACGCTAGTGACACAATCGGTAGCTGGAGAATCTGTGTAGGTCCTGCTTCATATCATTGGGGTGGTTCTTACATCGGTATCGGTATCGATACACCTAACGTAGAGCTCGCTGCTTTAGTTGTTTACACACTTTGCTGTGATACTGAGGCTATGACATCTATCGTTGAGACAGACCTTGACTATGTAAACAACAAGGCTGCTATCGAGCAGGCAATCGCTGATGGCGCTGGTACATGTGATCTCCTTGGAGACCAGAACCCACTTGAGATCTGGACAGAGCTTGCTGAAGGTATCGACCTTAGCGCAGCTACATCATATGACTCAGCTATGAATGGTTACCTTGACAATGCTGTTGCAGCATACTGCTCAGGTGAGCTTGCTTCAATGGATGATGCTATCCAGAACATTAAGGATCAGGTTATTTCAGGTTACCCTACAATCACAGTTGAGTAATCCGATTATTACCGAAATCATTACTTGAAATATAGTTATGCGCCGGCTTTTTTGCCGGTGCATAATTATACTAAAATGGTTACGCTGTTGGGCATTTTACAAATTAGTAAGTTTAGGGAAGTGGATTTACTAATTTGCAAAATGTCTAATGGAGTAATTATACTTGACAAAAAATTTATTTGGGATGTGAATATATGAACACAAACAAAAAACAAAAAACTGTTGAATACGGTAAGTATGGTTATGTATTTATAGCTCCATTCTTTCTTGTATTCCTGATTTTCCAGTTGTATCCACTTGTATATACATTCTGGCTCAGTTTTGTTGAGTATATAAAAGTCGACATGAACACCACGATTGGTCCTCAGTTCGGAGGCTTTAAGAACTTCATTGCCTGTATGGTTAAGACATCAGGTTATGGAGACACCTTCAAGATAATGGATGGCGCAAAGTGGTTCCATACAGACGTATTTTATGCTATCAGAACTACACTTGTATTGTGGATAATCAACTTTATTCCGCAGATTCTTCTGTCCCTGCTGCTTGCAGCATGGTTTACAGATACACATATTAAGCTGAAGGGTCAGGGCATATTTAAGGTTCTTATGTATATGCCAAATATCATTACAGCTTCATCTATCGCCGTATTGTTCTACAGTATGTTCTCTATTCAGGGACCTATCACTACTACACTCAAGAATATGGGTATCGTCAGTGACACATACGATTTCATGAAATCAGGTACGGCAACTATAGCAATTATTGCATTTATGCAGTTCTGGATGTGGTATGGTAATACAATGATCGTATTAATCGCAGGTATCCTGGGTATTAATCCTTCATTATATGAGGCAGCCATGGTTGATGGTGCAAACGGAAGACAGCAGTTCTTCAGCATCACATTACCACTGCTGAAGCCTATCCTTCAGTTCACACTGGTTACATCAGCTATAGGTGGTCTTCAGATGTACGATATACCTGCATTGTTCAACATTTCAGGTTCATCTCCTATGGGTCAGCCACAGGTATCTTCATCCAGCGGCGACTTGTACTTCGCATCAGAGACTATAACGATGTTGATCAGATATTATGGCTTTACTACCTCTAACTTGGGTAGAGCTGCAGCCGCATCAGTTATCCTCTTTATTGTAACGTTGATCATCAGCTTGTTGTTCTTCGTACTGACTAAGGAGAGACCTGATAAGGTTAAGCATGCAGTTGCACAGAAAGGAGGACACTAATAATGGCTAAAACAGGTGTTGCAGATGAAAGCTACGCAGCTAAAATCAGAGCTACCAAGATTTTTCGTACGATTATATGTGTGTTCCTTTGTATAATTAGTGTACTGCCATTCCTGATGATGATTATAAATGCAACTCAGGATTCAGCTACCATTTCAAAAGGACTTAACTTCATTCCGGGTACTAACTTTGTTAATAACTGGAAGGGATTGATGAAGGTTTCAAAGAGCTTGCCTGTTTCTGTTTGGACGGCTATGCTTCATAGTGCAGAGATTACAGTACCTGCTACTATCTTACAGGTATACTTTGCTACATTTACAGCATATGGTCTTACCACATACAACTTCAAGCTCAAGAATATTGCCTGGTCATTTATCATGGCTATCATGATGATACCTGCACAGGTTTCTATCATTGGTCTGATGCAGTTTATGATCAAGATAAATCTTTATAATACTTACTGGCCACTTATTATCCCGGCTATGGCAGCTCCTTCTACTGTTTACTTCATGAAGCAGTATATGCAGGGCGCTCTGTCACTCGAGATTATAGAGGCTGCAAGAATTGATGGTTCAGGCGAGTTCAGAACCTTCAATACAGTAGTATTACCACTTATGAAGCCGGCTATGGCTACACAGGCTATTTTCGCATTCATTGCATCATGGAATAACCTGTACACACCTCAGATGCTTCTGTCAGATACCACAAAGGCTACACTGCCTATGTTCATTTCGATGCTGACAGCTGAGCAGTTCAAGCAGGATTTCGGTGTAATTTACTTATCACTGAGTTTGACGGTTGTACCACTTCTTGTGGTGTACTTCCTTCTCTCAAAGTACATTATCGCTGGTGTAGCTCTCGGTGGTGTAAAAGAGTAATAACAAATATATCATATATATTTATTAAAAGCAGAGGATATGTAAATCATATCCTCTGTTTTTTTCGTATGCATACACGCTGGTTTTATGAGTGATTATTGAATTATCTGTGAAAAAAACAGATTTCATTGACTATTTGGACTAAATATAATATTATTTATCAAGACAATTTTTTTGATAAGATTATGGAGGACGTTATGTTTAAGATTAGATGGAAGATAAAGAAGAGACTTTGTGTCGGACTCAGCCTGCTGCTTGCGGCATCTGCATTTGCAGGATGTGGCGATGGGTTTGATGAGGATGAGATAGTAGTAGATGAAGCTACATCTTCATCGACTGCCGTATTTGATCTGGAGCAAGAAGAGATGATGATGGATGAGGTATATCTGTATACCATACAGTGTATGTATCTCTATGGCACGACACCTGATGAATATACAGAAGACCCTGATACCTACAAGTCTCTGATAATAGAACAGATAGAGCAGATGAAGGGCGTGTATTATGCCGCTGTCGAGGCTGGAGTTGAGCTGACAGAGGAGCAGGAGGAGAGTATAGAGACCTCTGTAGACAATTATTATACTACATTTGGCGAGGATACATTTGCCAGATATGGTATCACGAGAGAGACAGTTACGAAGCTTTTTACTGAGCAGACATATGCGACAGCATTACAGAACAATACCCAGTCTGAGAAATATACCGAGCTGTATGAGGAGTATACGGAAGCATACGAGGATACAGATTTTATGACATTTTATTATCTGAGATTTCCTATATATGAGCTCGACGAGGACGGTGCTCCTGTAGAGGGTGATGATGACGGTGGTGTGCTTCTCTCAGAGGCAGAGCAGGCGGAGATGTTGGCTTTGTGTGAGGAAGCAAAGACCAGACTGGAAGCTGGTGAAGATGCGGCTACTCTGGCAGAGGAGTATGGTGTGGATCAGGTATCCGGCGAGCAGAGCGGTTTTATTGGTGCCTTTGGTGATGTACTAAATGAGACGCTTGAGGATATGAAGGAGGGCGAAACCTCAGATATTATAGAGAGTAATACCGGTTATATACTGATATATCTGGAGAGCGAAAATGATGAGACACTCAAGGCAAGCTATATCGAGCTTAATGCGACCACTGATGCTTCATACTATGTAGAGGACAAGCTCGAGGAATGGCAGAATAATGTGAGCATATCCGAGGATAATTATATAAATTATAAATGGTATGATATAGAGTTTGAGGATGTATGCGAGTATCTGGAGTATAAGGGCTTATATAATGAATAAGCGCTCCGGCAGTTTTTAATAAAAAAATAAAGGAATTTGAAAAAGTCTGTAGAATAATATTATTGTATGGACTTTTTCCTTTTGTGGAGATAGCTCCAAATGACAGATAATATAGGAAGTTTTGTATGAATTTCAGGGAAGAGCATGAATTAGCAGAACATACGGAATTATGTGAATATGCGGCATTTAGTGATGAGTCAAAGGGCAGAGACAGGGAAGAGGAGCAATGTGACCTCAGAACCGTATACCAGAGAGATCGGGACAGGATACTGCACTGTAAGGCGTTTCGCAGGTTGAAGCACAAGACACAGGTGTTTTTATCGCCGGGCGACGACCATTACAGGACGAGACTTACACATACGCTTGAGGTATCTCAGATATCGAGGACGATATCGCGCGCCCTGCGTCTGAATGAGGATCTGACTGAAGCGATAGCACTCGGACATGATCTGGGACATACGCCATTCGGACATGCGGGAGAACGCACTCTTACGGCGTGCAGCGGCAGACCGTTCAAGCATAATGAACAGAGTGTTCGTGTCGTAGAAAAGCTAGAAAATAAGGGCGAGGGACTGAACCTGACCTGGGAGGTCAGGGATGGAATGCTAAATCATAAGACATCGCTTCATCCTGCCACGCTTGAAGGACAGGTGGTCCGTATCGCGGACAAAATTGCATATGTAAACCATGATATAGATGATGCGATAAGAGGGAATATTCTCTCAGAATCGGATTTGCCGGAAGCCTTAACCTCTGTGCTTGGTACAAGCACCAGAGACAGGATAAATACACTGATACATGATGTGATAGATAACAGCTATGGTATGACTGAGATTCATATGTCATCTGATATAGGAAATGCCCTTTCGATGCTTAGAGAGTATATGTTCAAGTATCTCTATACAAATCCTATCGCAAAGAAAGAGGAGATAAAGGCTGACAGGATGCTGAGGCTTTTGTATGACTATTATATGGAAGATATAACGAGGCTTACGAACGAGTGCATTGAGATGATATATATGGGTGAGGATGAGAAAACGGTAGTATGTGATTACATAGCTGGCATGACGGATAATTTTGCACTGGCACAGTTTAATGAGATATACGTACCGAAATCATGGAAGGTAAATTGATTATGTATTATTCGGATGAAATAATAGAAGAGGTCAGACAGCGAAATGATATCGTAGATATCATAAACGGATATGTGAGTCTGAAGCACAAGGGTAGCTCATACTCGGCATGTTGCCCGTTCCATCATGAAAAGACACCTTCATTTCATGTGAACAGGGACAAGCAGGTATACCACTGCTTCGGCTGCGGCGCTTCGGGAAATGTATTTACATTTATCATGGAATATGAAAATTTTTCTTTCCCTGAGACGGTAAAATATCTGGCTGACAGAGCAGGCATGGCGCTGCCTGAGGTCGAACTGTCGGCTTCTGACAAAAGAAAAGAAGAATACAGGATAACGCTTAAGGATATGAACAGAACCGCTGCCGGGTATTTCCACTATATCATGAAGCATACCGAGCACGGGAAAAAAGCATATGACTATTTCAAGGGCAGAGGGCTGCTTGATGAGACCATAGATAAATTTGCCCTGGGATATGCGGATATATACAGAGATGATTTGTACAAATATCTAAGAAAAAAGGGCTATACGGATGAACAGCTGAAGGACTCGGGTCTGGTAGAGATTACGGAAAAATATGGCGGAACAGATAAATTTTGGAACAGGGCCATGATACCGATACTTGACATAAACAGCAAGGTTATAGCCTTCGGCGGCCGTGTGATGGGCGATGGCGAGCCCAAATATATAAATACAAAGGATACGGCGGTTTTTGATAAGAGCAGGAACCTGTTTGCGATGAATCTCGCGCGAAGATCCAAGAGAAAGGGACTCATATGCTGTGAGGGATATATGGATGTCATATCCATGCACCAGGCGGGATTTGATAATGCGGTGGCATCGCTTGGAACAGCATTTACGATGGGGCATGCGAATATCATAAAACGCTATACGAATGATGTATATCTGGCATATGACAGTGACGGCGCGGGAGTGAATGCCACGCTAAAGGTTATAAGCATATTACGTGAGGTTGGTATATCAGCGAGGGTTATCGACATGAGCCCGCATAAGGACCCGGATGAATTTATAAATGCACTGGGAGCTCAGGCATTTGAAGAAAGGATAGAAGCTGCCGAGACCGGTATCATGTTTGAGATGAAGATACTCTCCGGACAGTACAACCAAAGAGATCCGGCAGAGAGGACAGGCTTTCAAAATGAAGCGGCAAAGAGACTCGCACAGATCGATGATGTCCTTGAGAGAAATAATTATATAGATGCCGTATCGACAAGATATATGATAGATAAGCAGGCCCTGGCTGATAAGGTAAAGGAATACGGTCTGAGCGCTGCTTATAAAAAGCCGGCACCTGTACAGGAGGTCAGGAGGCATCAGACAGGCGAGGCAGCCGAAGAGGGCGGGCATCTGACACATAAGCTGCTCCTTACGTGGCTGGTAAATGAGCCGGAGCTTTTCGGACAGATAGAGGATATAATCACTGTAGATGATTTCCCGGAGGGTATATACAGGGAGGTCGCATCATATATCTTCAATCAGTTTAAGGAAACCGGAAAGGTCGAGCCGGCCAAGATAATAAATGCTTTTGATACGCTTCCTGCACAGCGCTTGGTTGCGGACATACTCCAGACAAGCCTGCAGAGAGAGTTTAATTTTGATAAATCGGGAGCGATATCTGATGTGGTAAAGAAGGTCAGACTCGCATCCATAACCCGGCAGATGAATGAGACAAAGGATATAGCTGTGATGCAGCAGCTTATCAAGGAGAAGGGAAAGCTTTCGAGCCTGAATATTTCCTTAAATAACGGGTAAAATATTATATATTTATGGAGGAACCATAGGATGGAATCTAAAGAAAATGTAAATCAGCAGCAAATAGAAGAAAAATTTCAGGAGAAGCTTAATGGACTGCTCGAGCTCGCAAAGAGCAAGAAGATGGTAATCGAGGATACAGAGATTATCAGGTTTTTCAATGATGCCAGAGAGATAGAGCTGAATCTGGAACGAATGGAAAAAATATTTGCATTTCTGGAAAAGAACAAGGTAGATATTCTGACAATTACAGAAGAGGACGAAATCGAGCTGGAGGAAATAGAGGAGGATGTAGAAAAACTGGACATATCTGTGCCCGATGGAGTAAGCATAGAGGATCCTGTCAGAATGTATCTGAAGGAAATCGGCAAGGTGCCGCTGCTTACTGCTGAGGAAGAAATAGAACTGGCAAAAAGGATGGAGGATGGCGACGAAGAGGCACGAAAGAAGCTCGCTGAGGCAAATCTGAGACTTGTAGTAAGCATAGCAAAGAGGTATGTAGGCAGGGGCATGCTCTTCCTCGACCTGATACAGGAGGGCAACCTGGGATTGATAAAGGCAGTAGAAAAATTTGATTATAGAAAGGGCTATAAATTTTCTACATATGCCACATGGTGGATCAGACAGGCGATAACGAGAGCTATCGCCGATCAGGCGAGAACGATTCGTATACCTGTGCATATGGTAGAGACTATAAATAAGCTCATAAGGGTATCCAGACAGCTGCTGCAAGAGCTGGGCAGGGAGCCGTCTCCGGAGGAGATTGCCGTGGCCATGGATATACCTGTAGAACGTGTCAGAGAGATCCTCAAGATATCGCAGGAGCCGGTATCGCTTGAGACTCCTATAGGAGAGGAGGAGGACAGCCATCTGGGCGATTTCATCCAGGATGACAATGTTCCGGTGCCTTCAGAGGCGGCAGCATTTACCCTGTTAAGGGAGCAACTGAAGGAGGTTCTTGATACTCTGACCGACAGGGAAAAGAAGGTGCTGACCTTGAGATTTGGTCTGGATGATGGAAGAAGCAGGACTCTCGAGGAGGTAGGTAAGGAATTTAACGTTACCAGAGAGAGGATCAGGCAGATAGAAGCAAAGGCACTAAGAAAGCTCAGACACCCAAGCAGGAGCAGAAAGCTCAAGGATTATATCGATTACTAAACGGGATGATAGGGAAAATAAATGAAGCATATGGATTTGTCCATCAGGATGAAGGCAGTTACAGACATGGTACCCCCTGGAAGCAGGGTGGCGGATATAGGCTGTGACCATGCCTTCATTCCGATTTATCTGATAGAACATAATATCGCAGAGACCGTTATCGCATCTGACGTAAGAAAGGGTCCTGTGGATATCGCAAAGAAGAATATAGCGGCAAAGGGCTTGAGTGACGTCATAGATGTAAGACTTGTAGACGGCCTGAAGGGCTTGAACCCGGGAGAGGCTGATACCGTCGTGCTGGCCGGCATGGGCGGGAGACTTATCGTGCAGATTCTTTCCGAAAGTCCGGATATGGTAGGGAGTCTGTCATGCCTGGTACTTCAGCCGCAGTCGGATGTGAGGGCTGTGAGGACATATCTGAAGGATAATGGATGGCAGATAGTGGCTGAAAGGATGGTCAGAGACGCAGGGAAGTATTATGTCATCATGAGGTGTGAGCCTCAGGTGATGGAGGAGGAATTGGATGACGACCTCTTTATGACATATGGCAGGTATATGCTGGAGCACAGGGATGAAACATTTCATACATATCTGAATGGCGAGCAAGAAAAAATATCAAACATATGCAGGCATTTGTCGGAGACAGATGGTGAGTCCGCCAGAACGAGAATAGATGAGCTTCAGTATGAGTTAAAGCTTATAGAGCGGGCTTTGGCATATTTTACTGTGAGATAAAATATGATAGATGTGACATAAGTCGAAAGGAATATGAATATGGGAACAAAAGACACGGATATAGTCAGTTTGAAGGAAACTGCAAAGGAATGGGCGAAGAAGGTAAATCTGGACAGCGTCGATAAGCTGAATCAGATGGTAAGGAGCGACAGACTCCTGGAGCTCGTTCTGGTATGCGAAGCCATGCAGCAAAATGCCATATATGAGATAGCGAAAAGGATATGTAATGAAAATAAGCGTATCGTACTGATAGCCGGCCCGAGCTCGGCAGGCAAGACTACATTTTCATACAGGCTGGCCATACAGCTGCGTGCGATGGGTGTAACACCGCATCCGATAGCTGTGGACAATTATTTCGTAAACAGAGAGGACAATCCCAGGGACGAGCATGGAAATTATGATTTTGAATGTATCGAGGCGGTGGATTTAAATCTCCTAAATATGGATATGAGCAACCTGATAGCCGGAGGCGAGATAGAGCTGCCTGAGTTTGATTTCATGACCGGCAGGAGGACATATAACGGCAATAGACTGAAGATAGGAGAAAAGGACGTAATCATCATGGAGGGGATACATTCATTAAATCCTGCCATGACATGGAAACTAGATGCCTCAGAAAAATTTAAAATATATATCAGTCCGCTGAATCAGTTATACATAGATAATGAAACAAAGGTGTCGACGCTCGATAGCAGACTGCTGCGGCGAGTCGTAAGAGATAACAGAACCAGGGGTCATGACGTGGAAAAAAGTCTGACTATGTGGGATTCCGTCAGAGCTGGAGAGGAAAAATATATCTTTCCTTATGAAAATGAAGCAGATGTGATGTTTAATTCGGGACTGCTGTATGAATATGCAGCCATAAAGCCACTGGCGATGCCTCTGTTGGCTCAGGTGGACGAAGCCTCGCCAAACTATGATAAGGTAAAGAGATTGAAGGATTTCCTCGCCCGGTTTGAGAGCATGACCACGGAGATTATACCGTTAAATTCGATACTAAGAGAATTTGTCGGGGGAGGCTGCTTTAAGATATAGTCAGTCAGGCTATAAGCCGGGTTATGTCGAGAGTGATCATCCATCTAGGCTCTATGTTGCCATAGAGCTCAAGCGACCTACCTGAGACACGGCGGGCAACCGTATGGTCTCACCTTGCGCATGGGGCGCAAATACTTGGTCTTGCTTCGAGTGGGGTTTACAGAGCCTTTTCTGTTACCAGAAAAGCGGTGAGCTCTTACCTCGCCTTTCCACCCTTACCGGTACGATGACCGGCGGTATATTTCTGTTGCACTGGCCTGGGAGTCGCCTCCACCGGATGTTATCCGGCACCCTGCCCTGTGAAGCCCGGACTTTCCTCACCTGTAATAAATTACAGCCGCGATCACTTACCTGGCTGACTGTGACATATTGTACAACATGAAAATATCGTTTGTAAAGATAGTTTTGAAAACTACATGATGTAGTAAAAATAAATGGTTGATATATCCGCCATGCCATGTTAATATTACATATAAGCAGGAATGTGCCGTAGAAATGTATGGCAGGAAGGGCGTGGTATGTGATGCGTGACAGATATCTCATAGACAGAGATTATATCAGGATAAAGAATCTGAATATGATAAGCTATGGCGGAAATCAGAAGTGGTGCACCGGCTCAGTGATGAAAAAGTGTGGCTGCGGTGTAATCGCGATGGCGGATGTGTCCATATATCTGGCTGAGCAAAATCCTATGTTGATGACGGAGGATATAAGATATATCAGTAAGCCGGTCGGACTGTATAACAAAAATGACTATATGGAATATGTAAAGAAGTTTTACCTCAAATACGTGACCGTGCTTCTCGGAAGGGGACTGACGGGACTCGGCCTGATGTGCTCGATGAACAGATATTTTATCTCGCAGGGCATGAAGCTCAGGGCGACATGGAAGCTGATGCTGTCAGATGATAGTATGCTTGAGGCGATAGACAGGCAGCTTACGAGAGATATACCTGTTATCATATCCATCGGACCAAATACTCCAAATATCTGGGGAAAGAAGGGTGTGAGCCTGTATGCCTGTCAGGATGGCGAGCTGACCGAGCCCCATAAATGTGATGTAAAGGCGCATTATGTAGTTGTAACCGGCATAAGAAATATTGACAAAAGGCCGTTTCTTGTTATATCCTCATGGGGTAGGAAATATTTGCTCGATTATGGCGAGTACAGAGAGTATGCAGCAAAAACAGGCGGCAGACTGACTACCAGTATGCTGGAGATTAGGAAGAAATATTAGTAGCGCGGGGATAAGCTTCGCGACTGACGATAAGGAGAAAGAAAAAATGGATCTGGTTCAGGGAATTAAAACACGAAGAAGTATCAGAAAATTTACGGATGAGAAGGTGCCGGAGCAGGTAATAAGAGAGATAGTGGAGCTTGCTTCATATGCGCCGACTTGGAAGAACAGTCAGACTATAAGCTATATGTGCATAGAGGACAAGGGCATCATAGACCGGATAGTGTCAGACGGACTGATGGGGCATGCATTTAACCAAAAAACGGTCGGCAGGACCTCACAGCTTATGCTTCTGATAAAGAAGGATGGCATATGTGGTTATGAGAAGGACGGCAGCTACACTACGTCCAAAGGCTCGGGATGGGAAATGTTTGACGCAGGTATTGCCGCGCAGACCTTCTGCCTCGCTGCATGGGAAAAGGGAGTAGGCTCAGTAATTATGGGAATATTTGACGATGCAAAGGTAGCTGAGATAGCAGGCGTGCCTGAGGGATATACAGTCGCTGCGCTGATACCTGTCGGATATCCGGTATTTCAGCCTGACATGCCTCCGAGAAAGAGCGTAGATGAGCTGCTCAGCTTTAAATAAGATAAAGAAATTATAATTTGTCACAGACTGCATTTTGGTATTATAATATACTGGAATGCAGTTTTAAGTTTGAAGGAGTTATTTCATGAGCACCAAGGCTGATACATTGGATTTTTTGAAGGATAAATTATATAAATCAGATATTTTGCCTATGTTCATCGCCTATGGACGCGACATGTCAGATGAAAACGCTCTCTTTGCGCGGATAAGCGACACGTTTGCCGGAGAGACGATAGTGGTAAGAAGCTCCTGCTCGAATGAGGACGGGGAGAATGCGTCAAATGCAGGTCATTATGAAAGCGTGCTAAATGTTGATTCCTCATCAAAGGAAGCTGTAATGGATGCGTTAAAACGTGTGCTTGCCTCATATGAAGCGGATCTGGGTGACGTATCGGATGAACAGGTGCTGATACAGCAGCAACTCAAAGGCCTAGATTATAGCGGTGTGATATTTACCAGAGATATAAATCATAACAGACCTTACTATGTGATAACCTATGCCGGCATGGACACGGAGATAGTTACGTCCGGCGCAGGAGGCAGAACCGTATATATCGCAGCAAATACATCGCCGGAAAAGCAGCTTGGATGGAGACCGCTTATAGCAGCTGTAAATGAGATCCAGGAGATATATAATTATATGCCGCTTGACATAGAATTTGGCCTGTCCGGCGACAAGGTTGTAACCTTTCAGGTAAGGCCGTTTGTTGCGGGCAAGAGGACGGGCGGAAGCCGGGGCAATGATTTTGAGATATTTGCAGGGATAGATGAGGCCGTACTAAAATATCACAGACTGTGTGATGCTTTGGGAGAAAGACATACGATATTTTCCGATATGGCATTTTGGAACCCGGCGGAGATGATTGGCACAGGACCGCATCCTCTGGATTATTCATTATATAGGGAGATTATAACCCATTCGTCATGGAACACGGGCCTTTATACGATAGGATATCGTATGGTTGACGGTGACCTGATGTATCAGCTGGGGAATAAGCCTTATATCTCGCTCAAGCAGTCTTTCCTAAGTCTCATACCGGCTGATATAGACGACAGGCTGGCTGTGAAGCTCCTAAAGTATTATGAGGATGAGCTGCGAAGGGACGTAACGGCACATGATAAGATAGAATTTGAAATCGTATTTTCAAGCTATGATTTTATGACGGGTGACAGACTCCTGAAGCTTAAAGCACACGGCTTCAGTGATGATGAGATATATGATATAAAAAGCTCGCTGTTTAAGCTTACGAATGATGTGATATCGGCTTTCCCCGAGATACGAAAAAAGGACATCAGAGCCTTAAACGGGCTTTCCATACACAGGGAAAATATAAAGAGTAATATGAAGATGGTAGAGCCGGATGTGCATACGCTGCTTGGATATTTTACGGAGCTGCTGGAGAGTATAAAGCATTATGGCACTCCGAAGTTTGCCAGACAGGCGCGGCTAGCCTTTATGGCAAAGGCGCTGTGTCTGTCGCTGGCTGAAAAGGGATATTTCACCTATGAAGAAACGGACGCTTTCATGAGGTCGTTAAATACCGTGGCGGCGGAATATGAGAGAGATTATAAGGCTATGCAGCAGGGTAAGATTAGCCGGGATGAATTTGATGAGAGGTATGGACATCTGAGGGCGGGTACATATGACATCACGTGTGATACCTACAGGGATCAGAGCTTTGTCGTAAAGCCTGAGGATGTAATGAATGCTGCATCGAACCATGAACCACAGACCTATGGTATGACGCCGCATGAAGATAGGGAGGCTCTGTGTAGGCTTGATGAAGACAGGCTCTATCAGGTATTGGAGCGAGAGGGCTTTACTGTAAGTGTCAGAGATTTCCAAGCATTTTTGCTGGATGCCATGGAGGAAAGGGAGTATTTCAAGTTTGAGTTTACAAAGTCGCTAAGTCTTGCCATAGATATACTGCGGGAGACGGGCGCGCTCCTTGGGATAAGCAGGGAGGATATGGCATATCTGACTGTGGATGATATAGTAGGGACATCAGTATATACGGAGCAGCAGATAGGCAGTATCTGGAGAGATATCATAGAGGAAAGCAAGGCGAGATATGCTATATATAATGAGATGATACTGCCGGATGTCATCTGTGATGACCGGCAGATACAGGTTATAGAGATGTTTGAGGCCAGACCGAACTTTATAACATCTGAAATCATATCAGGCGAGCTGGTGCTGCTTGATGGAAAGACGACAGATGATATGGAAGAGGTGTCGGGAAAGATAGTTGCAGTGGCAAAGGCGGATCCGGGCTATGACTGGATATTTGCCGCAGGGATAAAGGGGTTTATAACCAAATATGGCGGCGTGGCATCGCATATGGCGATAAGATGTGGCGAATTTGGCATACCTGCCGCGATAGGCTGCGGAGAGGTAATATACAGCCGGATAACAGGCTGGGAGAGAGTAACTATTGATTGTTTAAACCAAAAGGTTAGGAAGGAATAAATGATGCTGCACGCACTTATAACCCAGAGAGAGGGACAAAACATGTATGGCAAGACAACAGATGTACTTGAGGCGGCATACACGGAATTTTATGAGAGTATGGGCATAAGGCTGCATCCTGTCTCAAATTTTACCAAGGATTTTGAGGGCCTGTTCGAGGAAAATATAGACGTGCTTATAGTAACCGGCGGCGGCACTCTTCATCCGAAGCATTATATTGAGCCTCACAAGGCTGAGCTTCAGCCGCACAGGGATGCGATGGAGGAAAAGCTGATTATGTATTGTGTGGAAAATGCCATCCCCATCATAGGAGTGTGCAGGGGCTTTCAGCATCTGAATGCGCTATTTGGCGGAAAGGTGGCTTACTCGGCACCGATGAAGGTTCCGAGACCGCGGGGTGTGGACCATATGATAAAGGTCGTAAATTCAGACAGATACATAAAGGTAAATAATTTTCACAGCGACTGCGTGTTTATGGAAAATCTGTCGACAATGTTTTATCCGATTGCCATAGATGAGGAAAATGGCATCGTCGAAGCATTTGTATCTCCGGTTATGAGCATACTCGCGTTCCAGTGGCATCCGGAGCGATATTTTGAAAGCGAGGAGGGGAGGCTCTTTACCAGACATCTGATACAGGACTTCCTCGGCATACCGCGAAATTAATGTGAACCTTTTGTGAGTATTTATATCTCGTTGTTGAAGTTTCACGAAACTTTATGCTATAATGAACGATAAGCATGAACGCAGCGACGCAAAAAAGCTCACAGACTGCTTGCAGTCATGGGAGCGTTTGAGGAGCTATGTGAGTGCAACGAACACCGAAAAATGCGAAGCATTTTGAGGTGAGCGTTCATGCGCAGACCTGAGGAGGGACCCGGCGCAGCTGGGAGGAGTCCAGAGGTCCCGCAGCGACGAAGAGTGCAACGAACACCGAAAAATGCGAAGCATTTTGAGGTGAGCGTTCATGCGCAGACCTGAGGAGGGACCCGGCGCAGCTGGGAGGAGTCCAGAGGTCCCGCAGCGACGCAAAAAAGCTCACAGACTGCTTGCAGACTAGGGAGGAATAATAGTGGAAAAAGGAAAAGCAAAACAACTGCTTGATAGAATGCAGGTGCTGGTAGAGGATGGGACAAGCGTTCCATTTTCATCAGGAAAGGTATCCGTGGACAGAGAGGATTTCCTGAGCATGATAGATGAGCTCCGCCGCACCATTGATATAGAGCTAAAGGCATACCATGAGATAACCGATAAGCGAAACAAAATCATAAAGGATGCAAAGAAGGAGGCCGAGGACATCATAGTCGAGGCCGAAGAATCCGCATCCCGTATACGTCTCGGAAAACCAAATCCGATAGCCGTATCCAGGAAGGTCAGGTCGCTCGGTAAAAACGAAAAGATGGCACTTAGAACAGCAAATGAAATCTACGCAGCTTCCATCATATATACAGATGAGATGCTGATGGAGGTAAATGAGGCTGTAAAAAATGCTTACAACAGCATAAGCATGGAGACAGACCGTATACTTGATTCCCTGAGGAAAAAGTCAGAGGTTATCGAGCGAAATAAGCGAGACCTGATGAAAGGACTCATGGATATGAAGAAGCAGGAGCGCTATGCGGATATCCTGGAAATCAGCCAGCTCCTGGCAAATGAGCTGTATTATGAGAAAAACAGGCAGACGGAAGAGGAACAGCCTGAGACACCGGAAGGACCTGAGATGGTTCAGCTGGAATTCGATTTCGAAGACAAGCCTGAGAAAGAAGAAATAAAGGTGCGAGCATCCAGACAGCCGGTAAAAATTCCTGATCCGGTACTGGATAATGAGCTGGTAGATGCCGCATTTGACATCATAGATGAGCTGAAGCTTACACCATCAAAGAGCGATATAAGCGAGGATCGGACGCCGGTGCCGCTCAATGAAACACTCAAGGACGTATAAAGGAAAGGATAAACAGATATTATGAAAAAGAAAATTATTTGCGGTATTTTAATAGGAGCAATGCTTTCACTGGCAGCAGGATGTGGAGAAGAGGAATATACAGATCCTGATTACAGTGAATATGTTGTAAGCCTGGGACAGTACAAGGGACTGACATATGAGGAGATAGACACGGAGCCTACACAGGAGGAGATAGATGCAGAGCTTGAGGAATTTTTGAGCTACGCAGCATATTCTGTAGAGGTTACTGACAGACCGGTTGCTGATGGCGATACCGTAAATATTGATTATGAAGGATATTGTGAGGGCGAGCAGATAGCAACGACATATAGCGTGGATGGAGAAGCTGAAGGAACAAATCTTTCCATAGGCTCAGGCTCATATGTAGATGATTTTGAAGAGCAGCTCATAGGTGCTGAAATCGGCGACGAGGTCACGGTGGAGGTTACATTCCCTGACACCTACAGAGTAAATGCGGACCTTGCCGGAAAGGACGCTACATTTTATGTGGTCATAAACAGCATCAGCGAAACCACACAGCCTGATGAGCTTACAGATGAGCTGGTGCAGGAACTGACGGATGATTACAGCACGGTGGAGGAACTGACTGAGGCCATAACAGACAGCCTCAGAGAAGAAAAAGAAGAAGATGCCAATGATGAATATATAGCTGACCTTATACAGCAGGTTATAGACGGAACGACATTTAACGGTTATGACCAGGATACGTATGAGGAATTTATCGAGAGCTGCAAGAGTACGGATGAAGGATATGCTGAGCAGTTTGATTATGAGTCACTGGAGGATTTCGTGACGGATATGTATGGATATGCAGATCTGGCTGGGTATGAGGCTGCTCTCGCAGAAAAATGTGAATACTATACAAAGAAGAAGATGGTAATATACGAAATCGCAAAAGCAGAAAATATCGAAATATCTGATACAGCATTGCAAAATTATGAGGACGAGATGGTATCAACCTACGGCTATGAAAGCAGGGAAGCGCTCCTTGAAAAACGAAGCGAGGCAACGATCAGATATGATTTCCTCACGGAACAGATATATAATCTGCTTATGAAAAATGCGACAGCGGAATAATACTATTTTGTTGCTAAGGAAAAATAAGTATTGTATAATTAACGTATTGGGAGGATTTCTTAATACTTACATCAAACAGGAGGAGTAGAAAATGGGTATATTAAAGAGATTTAAGGAGATTATGGCAGCAAATATCAATGCATTACTGGATAAGGCAGAGGATCCGGAAAAGATGATTGATCAGTGCATGAGAGATTTACAGGACGATTTGAGAGAAGTAAAATCAGAAACTGCTACCGTGATGGCAGATGAGATGAGATGCAAGAGACAGCTTGACGAATGCGATGCAGATATTGCAAAGATGCAGAGCTACGCTGAGAAGGCGCTTCTCGCAGGAAATGAAGCAGACGCAGTCAAGTTTTTAGAGAAAAAGAATCAGCTGATTCAAAAACAGGTGGGCTTACAGCAGGCATATGATGCCGCAGCTGCAAATTCCATGAAGATGAGACAGATGCATGACAAGCTGACCAAGGACGTAGCGGAATTAGAGGCCAGAAGAGATGCTGTAAAGGCAAAGGTTCAGGTTGCAAAGACTCAGGAAAAGATGAACAAGATGGTCGGCAGCATGGGAGATACGGCAGATTCGCTGGCTGCATTTAGCAGGATGGAGGCAAAGGCTGACGCCATGCTCGATAAGGCAAATGCAATGGCTGAGCTGAATAATGCAGGAGTTGCAGAATCAATCGACGCACTTGCTACCAAATATGATGCCGCACCTAGTGCAGATGTACAGGATGAGCTGGCAGCACTAAAGGCAAAGATGGGATTGCAGTAGGAGGACATACAAATGGGTATTTTTTCAAACCAGTTTGCTAATGTAGTAGAATGGGAAGAATACAGAGACGATATGCTGTTCTGGAAATGGACCAACAAGGAGATAAAGAAGGACTCACGACTTATCATCAAGCCGGGTCAGGATGCCATCTTTATGTACAATGGAGCAGTAGAAGGCATATTTACAGAGTCGGGCAGTTATACCATTGATTCACAGATTATACCTTTTCTCTCGACCCTGAAGGGATTTAAGTTTGGATTTAACTCAGGTCTGCGGGCAGAGGTATTGTTTGTAAATACAAAGGAATTTACCGTGAACTGGGGCACGAGCTCACCTATAAGATTGCAGGCAGAGGGCCTGCCGGGCGGACTTCCTGTTCGTTCAAACGGCAAGTTTTCATTCAAGATACATGATTACAATGCTTTGATAGAGCAGATAGCCGGTGTGAAGCAGATATATACGGTCGAGGACGTTCGTGGACGTATAAAGGGCATACTCGATGGAGTACTTATAGAGTGTATCACCAAGGTAGGCGGCGATGTATTTAATCTGATGGCAAATGCTTCAGCGATAGCAAATGCGATCAGGGAAAAGCTGGATATGGACCTGATAAAAATCGGCTTGACCTGTACGGATTTCAGGATCAGTGAATTCACATATCCTGACAATATATCAAAGAGAGCAGACCAGGCAGCTGAATATACGATGCTTGGGGATATGAACCGTTTCCAGCAGGTAAAGATGGTTGATGCTGTGGCATCGGCTGACGGAAACAGCTCAGTAGGAAATATGGCCGGCAGCATGATGGGTATGCAGATGGGCATGATGATGGCGAACCAGATGGTAAATAATATGTCATCCAACATGAATAACCAGACTGCCACAGCTACTGCATCAAATACCGCACCAAAGTTTTGCCCGAATTGCGGTAACCCTGCAAATGGCGCAAAGTTCTGCGGTAATTGTGGGACACAGTTATATTAAAAATAAAAAGAGTGAATGAGAAAATGCTGCTGCATAAATGCAGTGGCATTTTTTTCGCTGGTATTTATGAGGAGAATAAGACACATGAGAGAAATTACGGCAGACTTAAATGATATGCAAAGGGAAGCGTGCTGCCACATAGACGGCCCGCTGCTGATACTTGCGGGGGCAGGCTCCGGAAAGACAAAAACCATAACACACAGAGCGGCTTATATGATAGAGCAAGGGGTAAATCCATATAATATACTTGCCATAACATTTACCAATAAAGCCGCTACCGAGATGCGTGACAGGGTAGATCTGATAGTAGGAGAAAATGCAGACAGAATATGGGTCAGCACATTTCATTCCATGTGCGTCAGAATACTCAGGAGATTTGCTGAAAGGCTGGGATATAAGGACCATTTTGCCATATATGATACGGATGATTCAAAGAGCGTGATAAAGGATGTACTCAAGTATCTGCAGATAGACCACAAGAAATATCCGGAAAAAATGTTTATGGGTATGATATCGGCAGCCAAGGAGCAATACAAATCTCCGGATGAATATGAGAGAGAGAACGCGACGGATTTTGTGAAGCGGAAGGCAGCAGATGTATATAGAGAATACCAGCACAGATTGAAGAAGAACAATGCCATGGACTTTGATGATTTGCTATATAAGACGGTTGAGTTGTTCGAGCACAATCCGGATGTGCTGCAGCTGTACCAGGACAGATTCAGATATATCATGGTAGATGAATATCAGGATACAAACCATGTCCAGTTCCTGCTTATAAAGATGCTTGCCAGACAGTATAGAAATCTGTGCGTGGTAGGTGATGATGACCAGTCCATATATAAGTTCCGCGGGGCAAATATCTATAATATACTGAACTTTGAAGAGGAGTACCCGGATGCCAGGGTGATAAAGCTCGAACAAAATTACCGCTCGACAGGGAACATATTAAATGCGGCAAATGCCGTGATAAAGAACAATCAGGGCAGGAAGGAGAAGGCGCTTTGGACTGAGAAGCAGGGCGGCGATAAGATAAGGTTCAGGCAGTATGATAATGAGTATTTTGAAGCGGAGGGTGTGGCGTCGGAGATTGCCAGACTTTCCGTAAAGGATGCGTCCTACAGGGATATGGCGATACTTTACAGGACAAATGCACAGTCGCGTATCTTTGAGGAAAAGCTGCTTATGAGAAACATACCTTATAAGATAGTCGGCGGATTGAACTTTTATGCTAGAAAGGAGATAAAGGATGTTCTGGCATACCTGAGGCTCATCAATAACGAAAGCGACTCACAGTCACTGAAAAGGATTATAAATGTGCCAAAAAGAGGTATCGGGCAGTCGACCGTGGACAAGATAGAGGCATATGCGGTAGACCAGGATATCTCGATGGGAGATGCGATATATCGCGTGGAGGATATCCCGGATATAGGCAGAGCAGCCTCAAAAATCAGCTTATTTGCCGATTTGCTGGATGAATTGAAATCCATGGTATATCATGGCGGAAAATTGAGCAACCTATATGACAGCATCCTCGAGAGAACGAGCTACATGGACGAGTTGATTGCGGAAAATACGGATGAGTCAAAGGACAGACTGGAAAATTTGGACGAGCTGAAAAATAAAATCATACGATATGAGGATGACAATGAGGATGCGACCCTGTCAGGGCTGATGGAGGAAATATCTCTGGTGTCAGATCTCGACAGTTTGTCAGATGATGACGACAGGGTACGGCTTATGACGCTTCACAGTGCGAAGGGACTGGAGTTTCCATATGTATTTATAGGCGGTATGGAGGAGCGGATGTTCCCGAGCAGTATGGCACTAAACTCTGATGATGAGGATGCAGTCGAGGAGGAAAGACGTCTGTGCTACGTGGGTATAACCAGAGCCATGAACAGACTCTATCTGTCGGCTTCAAAACGCAGAACCATACATGGCGCTACAAATATGAACGATGTCTCCAGATTTATCAGAGAGATACCGGGCAACCTGTTCGAGAATATGGAAGAGGTAAAGAAACAGTCAAAGCCGGTTCTGGCGCAGATGGGCGAGCCATATAAAAATGCGAGAAAGTATGGAAGTAATAATCCATATGTCAAAAGTACCGCCTCTCCTGCAAAGAGTGGAATGGGCATCACGCCATCTTCTAAGCCTGCATTTGGAAAGCAATTTACCGTAAACAGAGCTGAAAGCGTGGATTATGGTGTGGGCGACAGAGTAAGACATATGAAGTTTGGCGAGGGAACTGTGACCGGACTGGTCGCAGGCGGCAAGGATTATGAGGTAACGGTGGACTTTGACAGGGTCGGCACCAAGAGGATGTTTGCGTCATTTGCCAAATTAAAGAAAATATAGTTAATGGTGGAAAATGCTATTTTACTGTGGTATAATGAGGCATAAATAAAAGACGAAAGGGGTACTACAATGAAAGATAATGATGTAATCGTTGTAAAAACAGAGCAGCCTGAAGAGAAGGCAAAAGGTGCTATATTTATTATACTTGCCATAATCGGAGCAGTTGCAGCAGTTGCAGGTATCGCATATGCTGTATATTCATATCTTACACCTGATTTCCTTGATGATTTCGATGATTTCGATGATGATTTTGATGATGACTTCTTTGAGGATGAGGAAGAGGATGACGAAGCAGAAGAAGCTGCCGCAGAGACAGAGACAGCAGAGGCTGCACCTGCAGAGTAAGCATAAAAATGAACAGTAAAAGAGGAAGCTGCCGCATGAAGGTTCGTGCAGCTTCTTTTTTTGTGCCTTTCCGACCTGACAAGACAGCTGTAAAAAAAGACTTGTCAGATGTAAATGGAAATAGTATAATGTCGTAAAATAAATCAAAAACCGAGGGCTTATGAAAACGGATATTATAATAGTAGGAAGCGGATGCGCAGGAATTTTTTGTGCGCTCAGTCTCCCTAAGGAAAAACAGATAACAATAATTACAAAGGATAAGGCGGAGAGAAGCGATTCATTTCTGGCGCAGGGCGGTATGTGTATGCTAAAGGATGAGTCAGATTATGACAGCTACTATGAGGATACGATGAAGGCGGGACATTATGAGAATAATCCTTTGAGCGTCGAAATCATGATAAGGTCATCCAGGCATATAGTAGATAGGCTGTTGGAATACGGCGCGGATTTTCACAGAGAGCCTGACGGCTCATTGAGCTATACCAAGGAAGGTGCTCACAGCCATCACAGGATCATATTTCACGAGGACGCTACCGGCAGGGAGATAACATCGACGCTGCTTGCCAGAGCGATGGAGGCTCCAAACATCACATTGATGGAGGATGTGACCATGCTCGACATTATTTGCGATAAGGAGCAGTGCTATGGTATCATAGCCGCAGATAAGGATGAGCATATCCATGAGATATATGCGGACCATACGGTGCTTGCCTGCGGAGGCATAGGCGGGCTGTACAGACATTCGACGAATTACAGACATCTGACGGGAGACGGCGTGGCGGTTGCCCTAAAGCATGGCATAGAGACGGAGCATCTGAACTATGTACAGATACATCCGACCACACTCTATACGCCTGACAGAAGTAAGCGCAGCTTTCTGATATCGGAGTCTGTAAGAGGCGAGGGCGCGCTGTTATATGATAAGTATCATAACCGTTTCGTGGACGAGCTGCTGCCGAGAGACCTGCTGACTATAGAGATACGTAAACAGATGGAAAAGGACGACACCGCCTATATCTGGGAGGATATGTCCGTTATAGATGAACGGGAGCTAAGGGAGCATTTCCCAAATATCATAGAGCACTGCAGGAAGCAGGGCTATGATGTATTTCATGAATGTATACCGGTAGTGCCGGCACAGCATTATTTCATGGGTGGCATCAAGGTAGACAGCGTGAGCAAGACATCCATGGACAGGCTGTATGCCATAGGAGAGACGGCATGTAACGGTGTGCATGGAAAGAACAGGCTTGCCAGTAATTCGTTGCTCGAGAGTCTGGTATTTGCGGAGAGGGCAGCGGAAGACATGGCAAAGGATAAAACCGGACCGACCGGTTGCCCTGTTGATATAAATTATGATGAGTATAAAGACATGCAGGCACTTGAGATAGCTTATAGAAATCTCGTATTAGAAAGGTTGTAGGAGGATTATAAGAAAATGAATGAGATAACAATGCTGCTAAATGCAGACCCATATATTTTGAACGCGCTAAAGGAGGACATAACTAGTGAAGATGTGTCAACGAACGCTGTTATGCCTGAGAGGATTTTGGGTGAGGTGGACCTGATTTGTAAGCAGGACGGTATCATTTGCGGAATGGGCGTATTTGCCAGGGTGTTTGAGCTGTTGGATAAGGATACAAGGGTGGAATGCTACGTAAAGGACGGAGAGAATGTAACATCGGGCATGCTTATGGCCAGGGTTACAGGCGATATCAGGGTGCTTTTATCAGGCGAAAGAACAGCGTTAAATTATCTGCAGAGGATGAGTGGCATAGCCACATATACGAGCAAGGTAGCAGCGCTCCTTGAGGGCACGGGTATTACGCTTTTAGATACCAGAAAGACAACTCCAAACAACAGGATTTTTGAGAAATATGCCGTGACAGTCGGTGGCGGACATAATCACAGATATAATCTGTCAGACGGTGTGCTGTTAAAGGATAACCATATCGGGGCAGCAGGCGGCGTGAAAGAGGCTGTCGCCATGGCAAAGGCTTATGCTCCATTTGTCAGAAAGATAGAGGTGGAGACGGAGACGGTGCAGATGGTGCGCGATGCACTTGATGCCGGAGCAGATATCATCATGCTCGATAATATGACAAATGAGGAGATGGAGGAGGCTATCGCGGTAATAAACGGCAGCGCCGAGATAGAGGTGTCTGGAAATGTTACGGCTGAAAATATAGAAAGACTTAAAAATCTGGGTGTGAATTATATATCCAGCGGAGCTCTTACGCACTCTGCTCCTATTATGGATATATCTCTGAAGCATCTTAAAAGAATATAGTTAGAGGAGTAATGCATGGGACGGGAATTTACAGGAACGAAGAGAAGACAAAAACTTATAAATATGCTGATGGAGAGCAAGGAGCCGCTGTCGGGCAGCCAGCTGGCAAAGGAATTGCAGGTGAGCAGACAGATAGTCGTGCAGGATGTTGCTCTGCTTCGTGCGGAGGATAATAATATTATATCTACAAATAAAGGGTATGTGCTGTGGCAGCAGGAGAAATATGAGCGCATATTTAAGGTCAGACATACCGCGGACGAGATAGAGGAGGAGCTCGATACCATAGTGGACTGTGGAGGACGTGTAACTGACGTATTTGTATATCACAAGACATATGGTGTGGTAAAGGCTCCTATGCATATCAGAACCAGGAAGGATATATACGAATATACGCAGACCTTAAAAAGTGGCAAATCGTCACCTCTGTTAAAGATTACGGACAATTATCATTACCATACGGTAACGGCTGAGAGTGAGGAAATTCTTGATATGATATATCAGGAGCTTGAGAAAAAGAATTTTCTGGCTGAGCTCAGAGATTTCGAGCCTGTAGATTTCTGGAGCAAATAAAAAATGCGGATAACAGGAATCGAACCTGCACCCCCGAAAGGACTAGATCCTAAGTCTAGCGCGTCTGCCAGTTCCGCCATATCCGCATGATATATATTTAAATGAAAAAGCCCTGTAAATGAAGTAATACAGGGCTTTTTAAGTGAGCCATCGGGGACTCGAACCCCGGACAACTTGATTAAAAGTCAAGTGCTCTACCGCCTGAGCTAATGGCCCTTAGTATAAACTGGGCTGGCCGGATTCGAACCGGCGAGATGCAGGAGTCAAAGTCCTGTGCCTTACCGCTTGGCGACAACCCATCAGTATCATCGCTTATGGGCGATAAAGTTAAGGTGGATAGAGGGACTCGAACCCTCGGCCTCCAGAGCCACAATCTGGCGCGCTAGCCAACTGCGCCATACCCACCATAATATATATTTTTATCTTATGGAAACGAAGCTTCCTATAATATAAAAAAATAAATGTGCCCGAAGGGATTCGAACCCCCGACCCACGGCTTAGAAGGCCGTTGCTCTATCCAGCTGAGCTACGGACACATTTGTTATCCCGGCTGATGCTTGCATAGCCAAAATAAAGAGCGGGTGATGGGAATCGAACCCACGTATCTAGCTTGGAAGGCTAGTGTTCTACC
>X287_Common_Brushtail__coassemble_12_pt1 | contig 43251 bp, 37 predicted proteins | sample X287_Common_Brushtail__metabat2_low_PE_009 | metagenome-assembled genome bin X287_Common_Brushtail
ACCAGATAAAGCTTTGCTGCCTTTTTCACATTATCACCTCCAGGATGCCTGTATTTCATCTGATCATATTATATCACGATACCAAAAAAAGAATGCGCACGAATATAAACGTCTGCTGCGTCTATATCCATGCGCATTTCCATCATGAGTACTCGTTTACGCACCCGCTACTCGCGGAACTGATGCTCACTGTAATGATGAGCTTCCTCGAGCATCATATCCTTAACCTTCAGCAATCTGACCTGGGTGCTTCTTTCATTTTCATCTAGCTTCATGCTGATATATTTTATCGTCTCTTTTGTCTCCGGAATGATGACGTGTTCCAATGCATTAACTCTACGTCTGGTCTTTTCTATCTCTGCAGCCATAAGCTGACAGGATTTTTCGACCTCAGCAAGCTTTAACATGTCTGGCAGAATATCTGACAGTGATGCTACTGCCGCATCGAGATCGCCGGATGTAAATGCAAATCCATAGGAATAGATATCATTTTCATCTGCGCTCTTTGTCTTATATTCAAATACAGGAATGTCAACACTCATAACATTTCGGGTAGAACACATCAGCTGTACCTCCTGCTTCGGAGCCATAAGCGCTGTGTGCAGAGTCTGTTCACTCATATCGGCCTTTGCCACTACGAAATTTGTATTTGCTGCGGCTATTCCCGCCTCTACCTTTTCACGCAGTGCCATATTTTCTCTCGCCATATCCAGGAACTGTCTCATCAGCTCATCACGCTTATCCTTTAACAGCTTATGTCCTCTGGAGGCTGTCGCCAGCTTTTTCTTAAGCCTGGTCAGCTCCATACGGGTAGGATTTACCTGGGCTGCTGCCATCTATCATACCTCCTAATTCGTCTCACTTCTCGATGTGCCACCTCGCCTCATCACGCAAGGTGAGTTCTGTCGAACTATATTTGATGTGCGCTTCTCGTTACTTCCCATAGTACATATCCAGCCACTTATCGTCTATACGTTTCAGCTCTGTTCGTGGAAGTATGGACAACAGTTTCCAGCCAAGATCAAGTGTCTCCTCTATGCTTCTATCCGTATCATAACCCTGAGATACATATTCCTTCTCGAAGGCATCTGCAAACTTGGCATATATAAGGTCTATATCAGAAAGTGCCGACTCACCAAGGATAGTCATCAGCTCCTTTGCATCCTTACCTCTGGAATATGCTGCAAAAAGCTGATTCATCGTGCTTGCATGATCTCCCCTGGTCTTGCCCTCGCCGGTTCCCTTATCCTTCAGTCTCGAAAGTGACGGGAGAACATCGATAGGAGGCGTAACACCCTTTCTATAAAGCTCACGGGAGAGTATAATCTGTCCCTCTGTAATATATCCGGTAAGGTCAGGTATCGGATGAGTCTTATCATCCTCAGGCATCGTGAGTATAGGTATCATGGTAATACTGCCGTTTTTGCCTCTCTGACGTCCGGCTCTCTCATACATAGTAGCAAGGTCGGTATACATATATCCCGGATATCCACGACGTCCCGGAACCTCCTTACGTGCAGCCGATACCTCACGAAGCGCGTCAGCGTAGTTTGTGATATCGGTCAATATAACAAGTACATGCATATCCTTTTCAAATGCCAGATACTCTGCTGCGGTAAGTGCCATACGCGGTGTAGCGATACGCTCTACAGCAGGGTCATTTGCCAGGTTGATAAACAGAACAGTTCTGTCTATGGCTCCTGTCTCCTTAAAGCTCTCTACAAAGAAGTTTGACTCCTCAAATGTGATACCCATAGCAGCAAATACAACCGCAAACTGTTCATCCGTGCCGCGTACCTTTGCCTGTCTGGCTATCTGAGCCGCAAGCTGTGCATGTGGCAGACCTGAAGCTGAAAATATCGGAAGCTTCTGACCTCTTACAAGTGTATTCAGTCCGTCTATCGCAGATATACCTGTCTGAATGAACTCAGAAGGATAATTTCTGGCTGCAGGATTCATCGCAAGTCCGTTTATATCTCTTCTTTCATCAGGAAGTATCTCAGGGCCGTCATCTATAGGATGTCCGAGTCCGTCAAATACTCTGCCCAGCATATCCTCAGATACGCCAAGCTCCATACTTCTACCCAGGAATCTTACCTTGCTATTTGACAGGTTTATACCTGTAGCGCTTTCAAAGAGCTGTACCAACGCGTCACTTCCGTTGATTTCAAGTACCTTACAACGTCTGACCTCGCCATTTGCCAGTTCTATCTCGCCCAGCTCATCATATGTTACATTTTCCACACCGTGGACAAGCATCAGAGGGCCTGCCACTTCCTGTATTGTCTTATATTCCTTTGGCATTACTTAGTCCTCCTTACCCTTTATATTTTCTATTTCCTGAGCCAGCTCTTTTGAGATTTTGTCATATTCGCTATCTATATTCTCAGGCAGGACATATTTGAAACGTCCTATCTTTTCTCGTACAGCCATGTTCAGTATATTTTTGATGGTTGCGCCCTCCTTCAGAGCCTCTGCCGATTCCTCATAAAATGCTATAACCAGCTCCATCATCAAAAACTGCTTTTTTAGTGGTGTATAGGTATCAACATCATGGAAGGAGTTCTGGTGCAGGAAGTCCTCTCTGATAGAACGTGCTGCTTCCATCTTCAGACGGTCTCCGGCTGACAGGGCATCCATACCTACCATCTTTACGATTTCATCCAGCTCTGCCTCCTCCTGCAACAACGTCATAAGCTTCTGGCGGTCGCTCATCCACTTTTCATCGACATTATCCTCGAACCATTTTCTCATATTATCTACATGCAGGGAATAACTGGTCAGCCAGTTAATAGCCGGGAAATGTCTCTTATATGCCAGTGATGCATCGAGTCCCCAGAAAACCTTTACGATACGAAGCGTCGCCTGAGATACCGGCTCCGATATATCACCACCCGGAGGAGATACGGCTCCGATTACGGAAAGTGCACCGGTTCTGTCTGAAGCTCCGAGTGTCCGTACCATACCGGCTCTCTCATAGAACTGTGCCAGACGTGAACCCAGATATGCCGGATATCCTTCCTCGCCAGGCATCTCCTGCAGACGTCCTGACATCTCTCGAAGCGCCTCAGCCCATCTGGATGTAGAGTCTGCCATAAGCGCTACAGAATATCCCATATCTCTGAAATACTCTGCAATGGTTATACCTGTATATATGGAAGCCTCTCTGGCTGCAACAGGCATATCCGATGTATTTGCTATCAGAACTGTTCTTTCCATCAGCGAGTAGCCTGTCTTTGGATCCTTTAACTCAGGGAACTCATTTAGTACGTCGGTCATCTCGTTTCCACGCTCGCCGCATCCGATATATACTACGATATCTGCTTCAGCCCACTTGGCCAGCTGATGCTGTATAACTGTTTTGCCACTACCAAATGGCCCCGGTACTGCTGCCACGCCGCCCTTTGCTATCGGGAAGAATGCATCTACAACTCTCTGACCGGTAATCAAAGGCATAACCGGAGGCATCTTTTCCTTATACGGACGGCCCTTTCTTACAGGCCATTTCTGCATCATGGACAGCTCCTTATCGCCGTCTGCTGTCTCAACTATGCATACCGTTTCATCTACGGTAAAGTCGCCCTCTTTGATTTCCTTTACTGTACCTGATATCCCATATGGTACCATTATCCTCTGCTCTACTATGGCTGTCTCCTGAACCGTGCCTATGATATCGCCATTTTCGACCTTATCTTCCTTTTTCACCGACGGCTTAAAGGTCCACTTTTTATCTCTCTTGAGTGAAGCAACCTCTACACCACGCTGCAGGTTGTTACCGCACAGCTTCATGATATCATCGAGAGGTCTCTGGATGCCGTCATAGATACTGCTTATGAGTCCCGGTCCCAGCTCTACAGACAATGGCATACCCGTAGACTCTACCGGCTCTCCCGGTCCCAGACCTGATGTTTCCTCATATACCTGGACAGATGCTTCATCTCCATGCATCTCTATTATCTCGCCTATAAGTCGGTTATCACTAACACGTACAACATCAAACATATTTGCATCTCGCATGCCTTCTGCTATAACTAGTGGTCCGGCAACCTTTTTTATTTTACCTATTGCCACTTTACAAATCACCTTCCTTTATATTTTACCGTTTAATTATCTCCGCCAAATAAAATATCTGAACCAACTGCCTGCTCTACCGATTTCTTGACTCCGGTTATACCGGCTCCAGTATTTCCGGATACACCCGGTATCCTTATTATCGCAGGTCTGATACCTGTACTATATTTTTCTATCTCTTTTTCCAGGCTTGCTGCCAGCTTTTCCGTAATATATATGACTGCATATCCATTTTCTGCCAGCCTCTTTAGCTGAGCCGCACCGTAGGCATCATCTGACACAGGATAGGTCTCGAGACCCAGAGCAGCAAAGCCATATATGCTGTCATAATCACCCATAACTGCTATCCTATACATATGTCTCCCTTATCCTTTCTCTGATAAATGACTCCGGCAGACCATTCTGCTTACCTGTCAGTATGATTCTGACTGTTTTTATCTCATATAGTCTTGCCAGAATATATGCTGCCAGCGCTCCAACGGTAAATGAATTGTATTTTTGCGGACGGATGGTCTCGATAATCCTGTTGTCGCACCATCTCTCAAATGCGGATGAGCCCTCTGCAAGGCTTTCCACACCGCTCGCATATACAGTCTCTGACAGGTATCTCATGATATCATCCATACCCGAAAGTGCCGCCTTTGCCAGTCTGTCTATATTTATTGTGTCACATGGAGCCATGGCTCTCTTCATGAACACCATGCTTTTTGCGGTTTTTGCTGAACGAACCGCTATCTTAATATCAGCTACTGCCACAGTCGCTTCCGCGTACTGCGCAAAAAGCTCATCACCGGACTGCTTACCCTTTTCCATTATCGCATTTAGTGTAGCACGGTCTATAATCACATCACACATCTGTCCGTCTCCCGTATGGATCAGGCAGTCATATGCCTCCTGCGCACACTCCTGCATATATTCCGGCAGAGCCCTGTAGTTCTTTTCCTTGATTATGTCTATCATATCCTGTCCGGATATGGCAGCATTTTCATAAAAGATATGTGCAGGTGTATCGCCTGCCGCTACAGTTTTTATCGCCGCCTTCAGATTATGGAACAGGTCCGGCAATGTGATTACGTCAAATACCGACATATCGCTTACCATCTCTCTGATAACCTGCCATGTCTTTTCAGTTTCAATATTAAGAATCGCATCTCCGTCACTTAAGTCAGTTTCCTGGCTGCCCCAGCCCTTTTCTGTCAGAAATTGCAGAGCTTCCTTGTAGCTTTTTGTAGCTGCGAGCTGCTCTATCACAGACTGATTGAACAGGGACATCTCCAGTGTTCTGATTCTGGCTACCGCATAAATGTAATTATCGGACATTTCCTACCTCCTGTTACAAATTATGCAAATAAGAATGCGTTTACCTTATCTGCCAGTTTCTCCTTCTCCGAAGAGAATATCGCCTTAAATGAACAGTTTACTTCTATTCCGCCATAATTTAATATAAATCCGCCATCTATATTGCGGCTTGTCTCTGCTACTGCGAGTGTACCCGCATTTGTCTGAGCAGCCTTTTCTATCTCCTTGTCATAGCCCTTTGGCAGCCTCTTTAAGTCCGCTTCGGCAAAAAATATCTGTCCGGATTTGCTTTGAGCATATTTGCTTATCATCCGAAGCATCAGATCGAAATATTCAGCCTCGTCCAGGTTAAGCACCTGCCTGTAAGCCTTATCTATGATATCTGATATAATAGCCTGCTTTGCCTTCAGTATAGCCTGTCTCTTTTTCAGATCGGCTGATGACTTTGCCCTTGCCGACTTGCCCGCCTTATCCGTTTCTATACGGGCATCTGACTGGAGCTTAATCTTTTCCGCTTCCGCCTTGGCATCCGCCAGAAGCTTATCCGCCTCCGCTTTTGCATCAGTTGTAATCTTCTCTGCTTCGCCCTGAGCCTCAGCCAGAATCTGTTCAACGATTTTGTCTAATCCTGTCATTGGCATCCTCCTGTTTTCTTATATTAAATACCGTTTACAGCAAGGATTGAAACAAGAAGTGCAAGAATAGCGTAAGTCTCAACCATTGCAGGGAAAAGCATAGCCTTACCGAACTGATCCGGCTTCTTTGCTACGATACCGATAGCTGATACAGCTGTTCTGCCCTGATGCATAGCTGATACAAGTCCTACTACTGCGATTGGAAGGCATGCTGCCAAAAACAGCAGACCTGTCTGCCATGTCATGGCCTCCGGTGAACCGCTTAATATACCTGTCTTTGATAATGCGATAAATCCTACCAGCAGACCGTAGATACCCTGAGTACCAGGGAGCAGCTGCATGATAAGAACCTTTGCAAATTTACTTGGATCCTCACTGACTACACCTGATGCTGCCTGACCTGCAACACCTACACCGTAAGCTGATCCCATACCCGGTAAAATAACTGCTAACGCAGCTCCTAATAAAGCAAAGACTGAACCTAATGTCATAATAATTAATCCTCCTTGATTTCTACATATTTTGTATTTTCTTTAAATGGAGCAAAGGCTTCTCCTCCGCCCTCATAAAATTTACCAAAAAATTCTACATATTGCAGACGGCATGTGTGTACATATGCGCCCAGCATATTGATAGCAAGGTTAAATACGTGACCTACGCAAAATACCAATATAAATACTATCGCGCCAAATATACCGTCGCCTGCCATGCTTCCCATCTGATTTACTACCTGTGCTATAACACCTGTAGCAAGTCCCAGCGCCAAAAGTCTCGAATAAGATAATAAATCTGACAGCCAGCCTGTGATGTTATATACATCATACAGACCCAGGGCAATTCGAAGCGCCGGATTTTTCTTTCTTCTGCCGGACATCAGGATGATGATGACCAGTCCTGCGACAGCCAGTACATAGCTGGCAGTCTTTAGTGCCGGTGAAAAATTAAATTCCATCTGGGCGATTGATGCAAATAAATTTGTAGGAAGCAGCATCAATACCAGCCCTATGATAAGCATATACCACGAGATTACATCACAGAAAAATGCCATATAATCTTTATCCCTCAGACACATATATCCCTTAAGCCCCAGGCCTAGGAACAGATGTATCAGACCGAATAATAACGAAAATACGAGCATCCTCATTGGATCGTCAAGTGGTGCGAACCACAATGGTTTTATCGTGACCTCATGATGGAAAAATACTCTGGATACTACCGTTACCAGGTCTCCAAAATATCCTCCAAACATCACTCCCCAAAACAGAGTGGAAATGCCGCAATACATAAATAACCGAAGTGATTTTGCCATTCCGTCGCCCATCTTTGGGAACTTCTTTAGTAATATGAAGCACGCCAGGAATATAATCAGACCATATGCCGCATCTGACAGCATAAGACCAAATAGGAAAATATAACACATACACATCGGTGTGGTCGGGTCCATCTCTCCCTTACCTGGCAAACCAAATGATGCCAGCACACCCTCCGCTGATGCAAATGCCTTTGGATTTCGCAGCTTTATAGGTGCCTGCTCCTCCTCCGGTACATCCTCTGTCTCAACCATCAGCTGAAACTCAGCATTTAGTGTATCCTTGATTTTCTCTGCGTCCTCCTCCAGGATATATCCGCTCACGATAAATGTGCTTTTGGATTGTAAGAGACCGCCCAGCACATCGTATTTTTCTGCTCTTATCCTGTAATAATCTGACAAAATCTTCAGATGCTCTCTGTTTTTTGCCAGCTCATTGAGTTTGTCAGTATCCTCACTGATGGCTGCTTCATGCTTCTTTATCTCATCCTTATATTTCTGAACCTCACCCTCCTGTGTCCTGTTCGAGAAATATCCGATCCTGGTAAAGCCATCAGCTCTAAGCGCCTCCTCCAGCTTTGCCGCATCCTTTTTCAGACATATGGCAAATATGCACGTCTGATCCTTGTCCTCGGATATTACAGTTATGTCATAGCACATGTTTTCCTGACGGTTTTCTACCATCTCTGTGATGCCATCCTCTGTAAGTCCCGGCGGCATGGAGCCTATCAATACTGATGTCTTTTTCGTGCCCTGCGTATTTAACGGTATATCCAGATTTGCCCAGGGCTTTAACTCATCAATACTTATATAGCATTTGTCTATAGCCGACTTGTGATTTCTTATATCCTTGCTCAGCTCATGAATATTTTCCACAAGTCTGTTATATCTGCCTCTGCCTGCTACTATCTCATGCATCGTGTCATCTTCCACGTCCTTCTTGCCTTCTAACGCGGCAAATAGGGATGTCTTTTCCGGCACATATTGCAATAGAATCTGCAGAGCATTTTCAGTCTGTTGGACTCTTTTTTCATATTTAGCCCGCCTGGCAGCAGTACTGTCCTTCTTAAAAATGTCATTTTCCTCACCATCGTTACGGACCTCAACTACGCCCAGGGACTGTAGCTTTTCAAGCACAGCCTTTCTGTCCTTTTTCATGGCGCAGATGCTTATCTTTTTCATAGCGAGTACTGCCATATATTACTGCCTCCCTTCTTGATTTATTTCGTTTTCCGGCTGTAATTACACCAGCTCGCTGATAATCATTTTCACTGCTTCGCTTTCCTTTGCTGTAGCCGTCTGTTTCAGAGCCTCAATCTCCGTCTCCGCGTCCTTCATCGACTGTGCGATCAGCTTTTCCTCGGCAGCCCTTGCGGCGTCATCCGCCGTAGCTTTACCTGTTTTTGCCTGATTCCCCGCATCTGAAATAATTGCTTCACCCTGTTTTTGTGCATCAGCAACCAGTGCTGCACCGGCTTCTTTTGCCGCGGCAACGGTTGCAGCAGCTTTCGCCTCTGCATCTTCCACCGTTTTCATGGTTTCCTGCAGCATAAATAACTCCTCCTTCATATATTTTGAAAAACCTGCCAGATTACCTCAATGGCAAATTTAATTTCAATCCTCTACATTATATAATTTGTATAGAGGTCATTTCAAGTACAAAATGCTAAATAATCAGTAAATAATCAAACCTTATTTTTTGAATAAACCTTTCTTCTCATGCGGCTCGTTTGATACGGATTTTACCTTATATCCCGTCTCCTCTATAGCTGCCTTGAGCTTTGCCTCATCAAGTGCCTCCTCGCTAAGTATCTCGGTAACTCCCTTTTTGTGAGATGATGTGACTTTTTTTACATCAAATACCTTGCGAACCGCGTCATTTACATGAGCCTCACACATACCGCACATCATTCCATCTACCTTTACTACTGTTCTTACCATTTCTTTTTCCTCCTGGATTTCATTAATTTTTATATTAATATCTTTCGATATTATCTGCTCCGTTTCGTTACTTAAATCCGCTTCGTCGGGCTTTACCTTTTTAACCTTAAACAGGTTCAGTCTCAGCGCATTTGTGACCACGCAAAAGCTCGAAAGACTCATGGCCGCGGCTCCAAACATAGGATTGAGCGTCCAGCCAAATATCGGTATCCAGACGCCTGCTGCCAGAGGTATACCGATAACATTATAAAAGAATGCCCAAAACAGATTCTGATGTATGTTCCTTAACGTGGCGCGTCCGAGGCGAATCGCTGTCGGCACATCGGTGAGCGAGCTTTTCATCAGAACTATATCCGCCGCATCTATCGCTATATCTGTACCGGCTCCGATAGCTATACCGATATCCGCTCTCGTGAGTGCCGGTGCATCGTTGATGCCGTCTCCTACCATGGCAACCTTTCCCTGATTTTTTAGTTTGCGTATCACATTTTCCTTACCATCAGGGAGTACGCCTGCGACAACCTCATCCACGCCTGCCTGTGCACCGATAGTCTTCGCTGTCCTTTCATTGTCTCCCGTAAGCATCACGATATGGATACCCATATCATGCAGCTCCTTTATCGCTTCCGGGCTGTCCTCCTTTATGATATCAGCCACCGCTATTATACCAAGGAGCCTTCCTCCTCCGGCAAATAAAAGAGGCGTCTTTCCATTTTCGGCAAGTCTGTATGCCATATCTCTTTCTTCCTTCGTGACCTTTACCCTGCCGCTTATGAAGTCCAGGCTTCCGCCCATCAGAAGCTCTCCTCCTGCCATCGCCGAAAGTCCATTTCCCGGCAGCGCTTTGAAGTCACTTACCTCATCAGGCCTGATATCATTTTCTCTGCCATAGTCTGTTATAGCAGCTGCAAGCGGATGCTCGCTTTTGTTTTCGAGTGAAATTGCAAATGTCAGCAGCTCATGCTCTGTCACGCCCTCTGATGGAATGATATCCGTAACCACAGGAGCTCCTGCCGTTATCGTGCCTGTTTTGTCCAGGGCTACTATTTTTATCTTTCCTGCCTCCTCCAGGGCTGCCGACGTCTTATATAATATACCATTTCTGGCACCGATACCATTTCCTACCATGATAGCTACAGGAGTTGCAAGTCCGAGCGCACACGGACAGCTTATCACAAGCACGGAGATGCCTCTGGCAAGCGCATATGAAAATATCTGTCCCGAAAGCAGCCATACTATCGTTGTTATCACAGCTATCGCTATTACTACCGGTACAAATACTCCTGATACCTTATCTGCTATCTTTGCTATAGGCGCCTTGGTTGCCGCGGCATCACTAACCATTCGTATGATTTGTGACAGGGTTGTATCCTCGCCGACTCTTGTCGCCTCGCATTTGATAAATCCTGACTGATTTACAGTTGCCGCCGAAACAGCGTCGCCCAGATTTTTATCGACCGGGATGCTTTCGCCTGTCAGTGCCGATTCATTTATCGCACTGTTTCCTTCTATAACGATGCCGTCCACAGGAATATTCTCTCCCGGCTTCACTACAAATATATCGCCTTTTTTCACATGGTCTATCGGCACTGTAACATACGCGCCATCCTGCTCTATCGTAGCAGTCTTTGGCGCCAGACGCATAAGTCCCTTTAGGGCGTCTGTCGTCTTTCCCTTTGAATGTGCCTCAAGCATTTTTCCTACCGTGATAAGCGTCAGTATCATAGCAGCTGATTCAAAATAAAACTCATCCATATAGGTCATGACGGCATCCATGTCGCCGCGCACTTCAGCATCCGTCATCATAAACAGCGCATATACGCTCCATACGTATGATGCCATGGAACCGAGCGCCACCAGAGTGTCCATGTTTGGCGAGCGCTTCCACAACGCCTTAAATCCACTGATGAAAAAGCGTTGATTTATAATCATGATGATGCCCGCAAGGATGAGCTGCACCAGGCCCATGGCCACATGATTTCCGTCAAACCATGCGGGTAACGGCCAGTTCCACATCATATGTCCCATCGAAAAATACATGAGTACTATCAGAAAGATAACCGATACGATAAGCCTTTTCTTAAGTCTTGGCGTCTCATGATCTGCAAGTGCCTCCTCCTGTTCTGAGACTGATGGAGCGCTGCCTCTGTCTGAATTTTTCGGTGCGGCGTTATATCCGGCATCCTGTACCGCCTTTATGATGCTTTCAGGTGCAGCATCACCTTCCACGCCCATGGAATTGGTCAGCAGGCTGACCGAACATGATGTCACACCCGGTACGGATGAAACTGCTTTTTCTACACGCGCGCTGCATGCCGCGCAGCTCATACCGGATACTGTATATTGTTCCATATCAATTCCTCCTAAAAATCATTTTATTTCATCAGCTTCTGAATTGTTGCAACAAGCTCGTCGATTACATCATCGTCTCCATTTCTGATATCTCTTGCGACGCAGGTGTGGATGTGGCTTGCGAGAAGTTCTTTATTAAATGCGTTGACAGCTGCATTTACGGCCGCCGACTGGATTAGTATGTCATTGCAATATGCATCCTTTTCGAGCATACCCTTTATGCCTCTGATCTGTCCCTCTATCCTACTCAGGCGATTAATCAGTTTTTTTCTTTCATCCTCCGTACGCAGAGTTTTTTTCTCACTGCAATTACAGCTTACTACATTATTTTCCATGCTTTTATCGCTCCTTATTCATAAATCTTCATAATTACTCAAACGCAAAATACCCACCAGGGGTATACGTAAATAATATACCTCTGGTGGGTATTTGTCAATTATATTCTATTTCAGTCTGGGTGCCGCAAGCCTTCTAAAAAAGGAAACCACCGGTCCGGTGAAAAATGCCGTTATAATAGTCGCTATCCATACGACACTACCCGCCATATATCCTATGAGTACACATATCACATCTGTTATGATGCGGGCTGCAAAAAATTTTATTCTATCCTTAGTCCACATCGGTATCATTTCGCCCAGAGCATCATATGGAGCTATCCCGAGATTGCACTCCATATAGATGGCGATACCCAGGCACATTATCAGTACCCCAGCTATCAAAAACACCGACCGAAATGTTAGCTCAGACGCTATTCTTTCAACGGAAAGTCCCATTTTACCAAATATAAAAATCACAAAGTCTGAGACATATCCGACTCCTATCATATTTACAAATGTTCCGATGCCTATGCCCTTTCGCATAAATATAAACATCGGAATCAGGAGCACTATATTTACGATGAGCTGATACGACCCAAAGCTCATGCCAATCAGACCGCTTACTCCTATATTCATACAGCCGAACGGATCATTTCCCATGCCTGCTATACGCAGGAACGCACTTCCCATTCCTATGAAGATAACACCGATAAATACCCATATGATGCGTTTTATCAGGAGTCGCGATGCCGCGTTTTTTTCTTTCATATCAGTCCTCTATCATGGAAATTCTTCTCACATGACGCTCATCATTAGAAAATGGAGTGTCCAGGAATGTATCAACTATCTTTAACGCAAGACCCGCTCCGATAACTCTCGCACCCATGGTCAGAATATTTGCGTCATTATGCTCCCTCGTCATCTGCGCGCTAAAGCAATCGCTGCAAAGCGCCGCCCTTATCCCCGGGATTTTATTTGCTGTTATCGAAACGCCAATGCCCGTGCCGCAAATCAGGATACCCTTCTCACATTCGCCATCTGCTACTGCGCATGCTGCCGCCTTTGCATATATCGGATAATCCACCGACTCCTCGCTGTAGCAGCCGAAGTTCTTATATTCCAGTCCTCTTTCCTCGAGATGCTTTATCACATCCTGCATCAATGCATATCCGCCATGATCACAACCAAGTGCTATCATCTTTTCTACCTCTCTGTTCCAAAAATATTTATACTTTTATGATCCTATGTCCCGCCGCTTTTATAAGGCGGTTCATTATCGCATATCCCATGTCACATTCGCGAAATGATTCGCTGTAAATGAAATCTGCCCCCATATCATCGCACAAACGAAGCAATCTGTAAAGAGATGAAGATACTGTTATTTCATTTTTTTTACTTCCGGCATCAAGCACATTTTCAAATGGGTAAGCGGAAACATTTTCCGTATCACAAAGCACCGCCGTCCTGTATCCCTGCGCCTGTTTTTCGCGAACCAGCTCTATTATCTTTTCCTTTACCCTTGCCGCATCACCCTCTACTATCGTGAGTTCCCCCTTTGGCGCATAGTGTGTATATTTCATGCCGGGAGCTTTGGGTCTGGCATTTATATCCGGGCTTTCAAGTGCCGGATCCATCGTCACGTCGCCAAGGATATTTTCTATCATATCCGCCGAGATGTATCCAGGCCTCAGTATCACGGGTCTGTCGCCAGTCACGTCCACTATCGTTGACTCTATGCCGATACCAACCGGTCCTCCATCAAGTATCATATCTATCCTGCCCGCGAGGTCCTCCACGACATGCGCTGCCGTTGTAGGAGACGGTCTGCCTGACAGATTTGCACTTGGTGCCGCTATATATACGCCTGCATCTGCTATCAGCTTCAAAGCAGCCGGATGTGAAGGCATCCTGACAGCAACCGTATTGAGTCCGCCCGTAGTAGCGTCCGGTACTATCGGCTTTTTCCTAAAAATAATCGTCAGAGGTCCCGGCCAAAATGCCTCCATCAGCATCTGCGCCTGCCGGCTTACCTCCGCCGCGAGCTTATATACCGCCTCGGTATCCGCTATATGCACTATCAGGGGATTATCTGACGGTCTGCCCTTTGCCGCATAGATTTTTCCCGATGCCTCGCCATTTAAGGCATCGCCGCCCAGTCCGTACACCGTCTCTGTAGGAAATGCGACAAGTCCGCCGCCCTTTAATATCCTGCCGGCAAGGGAAAATAATTCATCATTATTTATATCTGCTTTTTCTATTATGGTTTTCATTTTTTCATCCTGTCCATCTATATCTTTTTTCAAATACATAAGCACGTGGCTCACCGCCTATAGAGGCGGGAGTCATCACCCATCTGATATAATAGTTTATTTGGCAGGTTTTATCAATAGATTAAAATAACGGCATGAAAGAAGCACGGCGCATGCTATAAGAAACAGACCGGATATAATATAAAAATCTACGCCCAAGCCTCCTGTTTCAGGAAGCCCGCTTGTCGTCTTCGAATTTTCTATCTCCACGCTGTAAACGCCTGTGTCGTAATTAGCGCTGTCGATAGTGACCGTTATAACCTTCACATCGGTTGAACGGACATAGCCTTCCGGAGCAGTTGATTCATTTAGAACATAAGCGAAGGTATTTGTGGTGTCAGAAAGCCTCAAGCCGGATATCGTCGCAAGACCATTTGCATCGGACGTAATCGTACTGATGTAGTAGAGCGTTTGCGTCGCTCCGCTTCCGTCTGTATAGGTTATCTGGTCGTCGACATCCGTAGCCTCGGAATAGGCACCGTAAATCTTAAACTCTGCGCCCTGTAAAGGCTCTTTCGTATCGCTGTCCACCTTCTGTAGGCTTAAGGTAAAATAGTTCGTGTAAGTATTTGTAATCAATACGGTGTCGCTTGAGCTGTCACTAAATGTTGTCTGGAAGCAGGCGTATCTGTCGGTTCCGGTGTCTTCTACCGTCACGGTCGGAGTCGTCGTGCCGTCCACCGTTGCCACTACCGTAGTGTCAATATATGCCGCATAGATGTAGTTATACTCGGTAATGGTCCATATCCTTACGTTTTTGTGCTTCATTAAAATCATTTGCCATTTCAGCTAAAATATCATAGGAATTTTGAAGATTATCCACCGAGAGGCTGGCATACGCATATAGGAAACAAGCTGTAAGACGCTGATATATATCCTTGCTTTTGAGATACGGTTCCATAATCACAACCGTCTCCTCTGGATGTCCCGTGAAATAATAATACTCTGCGCTTCCAAAATCCCGCTCCACCGAATCTTCTATCTCCTGCAGGGTCTTATAACACTCCCCCGGCCGGAATGCACTGTTCATAAGCGGCAGTAAAATATTTGTGTCTTGTCTTCCCATTGATAGCCCTCCTTATATTTGCGATATTTAAAACTCTTGATAAAACTATATCGCGGACACTAAATTCGAAAATACCTCATTAAGTGTCCCAATACACCTAAGGCGCGCCCTACGGGTGTAAGCGCATACTAAATTCGTGCTTCGCAAAAGCTCGCACTCGTTAAGTGTTTACATCATATCACAAATTTACGGGATTATGCAATTTTTTTGAGGGCATCTCATTTGGGGAAAATTATCAGAAGGAATAATTAATAGAATTATTTACATATACTCTGCTTTTTTAATTACTTCTCTGCCTCCATATGGAAATTCAAATTACAATGTGTTATGATAATACATATTTTTTATGGAGGATGTTCAGTATGCCAGCACTATCTATGTTTTTTGGAATTATAGTGAGAATGCAAAGTGAAAAAGGAACAAAACACAACATGCCACATATTCACGCTATATATGGTGACGATGAAATTGTGGTAGGACTTGACGGAAGCATATTAGAAGGTTCCTTCCCTAACAAACAAATGAAGCTTTTATTAGCATGGATGACCATTCATGAAGATGAATTAAAAGCAAATTGGAAACTTTTAAGTAATGGTGATGGCTATTTTAAAATTAAGCCACTTCGTTAATTAATGGAGGTGTCTATATCATGTTAAGACCAACTGTAACTAAAGTTAAAGTTTTATGTGAATACCAAATATTAGTAGAATTTGATAATGGCGAAAAAAAATCGTTTGATGTTGAACCTTATATTAAGGGTGAATGGTATGGAAAATTACGTTCTTATGAATACTTTAAACGAGTTTCTACAGATGGCTTTACTGTTGTTTGGCCTGACGGACAGGATATTTGCCCAGACGAATTATACGAACTCGGTAAATTAGTTTCATAAGCATAGTGCGCTTTCACGCACCTCTGTCATACAGCTTGATGACAGTCTCTTATACATCATAGGAACCTCCTACAAGGAGACCCATTCACTCAAATGGACGGCAAGGCTTGCTCTGTTTTTCACCGGCAGCGCACTTGTTTTATCATGTATTATGTACCATGTCGGGTTGATTATATTTTAAAAAGGCTTATAATTGCAAAAAATTGAATATAAGTATATATGTGCCTGTCATTATATGTCCTAACACGAAACATCTGCGAATGTCGGTCCTTAATGAGCATCATAGATGCGAATTTAGTACCGCTACATGAGCAGCAGAACGAAAGTGTTTTCGTTTAGGACATATAATGACAGGCACATATTATAAAAATAGTAATTTTTTGCAATTATAAGCCTTCCTACACTGCTATTTCTCTTAAGGTCTTTCCGTACATTATTTCCTTTATGGAGGCTTCTCTTTCCTCGTCAAACTTTTTGAAAAGTTTTTTAGTATTTTCTGCATTTCTATATACCTTCCAGTAACCTGAAAGCAGGCAGTTTTCGCCGTTATTTTCGAGATAGCCTCTGATATCGTCTATAGGATATTCGAGGAATGCTCCTATTTCATGCGGAAATTCTCCGTCACGATTGCAAAATTCTTTTGCTCTGATGGAAAGTCTCACAAGCATCATGGGCAGATTTTCTGTATCGTAGCCATGCTCAGTCAAAAAATCCCTTACATCAGGGCGCTTCAGATATCGCATCAGCAATCTTTCCCTGTATAAATATAATATAAATTTGTCATGCTTACCTCGCAAAAGATAATATGAAATATCCGTTCCGGAAATATTTTCTTTTATCTGATTGAATTCCTCAAGAGATACCGTCATAATATTTGCAGCCTTGCTTCCCTTAAGAACCGGAGCACAGTTAATTGCTACCGCAAGTGAGGTATTCTTTTCAAAATCCGCATTTTCCCTTATATACATCAATTCCTGAACAGGCATGTAAAAATCTCCCTTACTTCGGCAATTGCGAAACATATTTCCTTCCAACATATGTCTGATTTTATATATCCAATCGGGCAACGCTTGCGCTCTGCATAACACGTAGCGGTACTAAATTCGCATCTAAGGATGCTCATTAAGGACCGACGTGTTAAGATGTGCCCTTATGGATATATAAAATAGCCATATGAATATAGTTTTATCAGTTTCGCAATTACGTGGTTGTGTTACGTATAGTTTGAGCCAATTTTTAAAAAATATTCAAACCAAATCACTCTCTGTTCTTTAGAACCTCAGCTGGAGTGATTTTATTTATTTTACGAACAAGCAGTGCATTGATTATAAAGTAAATGACAATAATTACCAAAAATACCAACAAATACAGCTGCCACGAAAATGTCAGGTTTATGCCGGCAGCAACATTAGGCACACAGGACGGATACATTGCATCCATGATAAGCTTTGATAGTGGAATTCCTACTACCGCTCCCACAAGGACTGTGAAGAAATTTCCGTTTAAATATAGTTTCTTCACTTCCTTTGTTCTGTATCCGAAGGTTTTCATGAGTGATATACCAAAGGATGCCCTGTCAATCATTACTCCCTGCATGAGATACATTATTGCAAAATAAATGATGATGCCCGCAGCTATGAGTATGGTAATCATGGCTCCCATTTCATCCACAAAGGTTCCTGCTGTCCCTTCTATATTAGCCCTTGTTGTTGTCGAATAGAGGCGTCCCTCATCAATGTCTAACTCGTGGTCTGAGAGCACACAATTGTAATAGTCATCCTTCTGTCCGAAAAGCTCCCTCATACTGTCTATGTCCATAAACACCATAAGTCCCGCCTCATAGTCAACAATGCCCTCCACTATAAATGCATATACCATTTCATTTGCCTCGTCGGATAAGGTCAGGATATCTCCTTCGTCCAAATTATACTTCGACGAGACAGCACTGGAAATAATCACCTTACTTTTCCCTTCTTCCATATCCATTTCCGGAAAATACGGATTATCATCATCAATTCCCATAATACTTACATCTAGCGTATATCCATAGCTCTCCTTTGAGAGAGATTCCACATAGCAGGCTTCTCCGCCCTCCGGCACCTCCTCTTCCGGGTACTTAAATGTATACATATACTCATATTTTGTATCGGCAAGCATATCATCCTGTATATTATAACAGTACACATAGCAATCAAGCGAAAGCATCACCACCATAAGAGCAATAAGCATACCTGCAATCACCGTCAATGAGCACCTAATCTCTCTTACGATTTGGCGTGTCTGAAATCTTCTTTCAAAGTTTCCGCTCTTAATACCCTTTTCCTTTTTACCCAAAGGCTTTGTTTTCGGTGCTTTTTGCTCATTCCTCATAAGGGAGAGTGCCGTCTTTGAAAGTCTTTTATTGATTACAAGAATATTTACAAGCACCGCAATCACCGGCGGCATCACAATACCGTAAATCAGCAAATAGCCGGGATACACATTTTCAAAAATCGGAAGTGAAAAATAGGAACTTGACCGTGACATTTGATACGCTATACCCATGGGGCTAAAGCCAATAACCGTTCCGATTATACCTCCCACAAATGCAGTAAGTGTCGGCAGCATTATGTAATGAAGCATTAAGTCCTTCTTTTTCGCTCCCAACGCATAGAGTGCTCCTATGACACCTGTCTCCTGCTGGATCTGGTGAACCACAAAAACAGAGATTACATACATAAACAGTACCATGATGATTACCCCGGCAATCAGGCCTATGGTCTTATTTAAGATAACATCTCCTGCTGCTGCTCCGATTCGGACGTTATCCTCCTTTTCCACAAAAGAAGTGAGGTTATCAACATCTATACCCTCATATTCGACGGTGAAATTCTGGAGCATCGTCTTTAATTCCTTTGATGTATTATCATCCCCTAATCTATATGCGTAGCAATAGCTTTCCGCTTTTAGCGAAACGTTATCTCTGATATACTCATAAAAATCCTCTGTCAGGAAAATCGTTCCGAAGCTCTCAGAAGAAACCGCCGTATCCGAAAAGCTTTGATATGGCGCCTCGTAATCCGGTGTGGAGCCTACTCCTACAATCTCCATTTCAATACCTGACACCATAATGGTGTCACCCACCGTCAAATCATGCTCCTCGGCATATCTTTTTTCAAGCACACACTCCCCATCCTTTTCAGGAAGTGTTCCGGTATCGAGTTCTATCAAATTAATGCTTTTCCTGACCTTCATAGCACGAAGAATGGAGCCGTCCTCCGCTTCCATATCCAGACTAAACGTCTCTTCAATGGTATATCCTGCTTCGGAAATCTCCTTCTTTTGTTCATCCGTCAGAGGAATGAATACACCGAACTGTCCGTCCTCCACTTTATTTTCTTCTGATTTTTCTTCACTTCTTGTGATGATAGTTTCTGCGGAACCTACGATGGATATGACAAGATACATTCCCATGACAATTAACAGCATGAGAGCCAGATATTTTGTAAAATTGCTTTTTAATTCCCTTGGCAATCGTTTTTTAAGCACTTTGTTCATCCTACAAATCCTCCAATTCACATGCCGGAATACGGGTCTCATTCAAATATTCATTTTTTATCTGCCCATCCTTTACAACTAAAACCTTATGCACCATATTTTTGATAGCATTGTTGTGAGTTACGATTAACATCGTGGTTCCGTATTTTTCATTTATCTTTTCAAGCAATACCAAAATATCCCTTGACGTCTTGGAGTCAAGCGCACCCGTCGGCTCATCACAGAGCAACAGCTTTGGATTTTTGATTAGTGCTCTCGCAATAGCACACCTTTGCTGCTGTCCGCCCGATAACTGTGACGGAAATTTATTTCTGTGCTCGGAAAGTCCTAATGTTTCAAGCAAATCCTCCATGTCAAGCGGATTATCCGAAATATATTTGCATACCTCTATATTTTCTTCAACTGTCAGATTCGGTACAAGATTGTAAAACTGGAAAATAAATCCAAGCATGCTTCTGCGGTATTCGGAAAGCTCAGCAGGCTTTAACCCGAAAATTTCCTTTCCGTCTATTTTCACCGAACCGGAATCCATCGTATCAAGTCCTCCGATACAGTTAAGAAGCGTTGATTTTCCGGAACCGCTGGTTCCCTGAATTACACACATCTGCCCCTTATCAACACCGGTCGTAATTCCTTTCAACACCTTTACATAGCTAGTATTTTCACCATAGCTTTTTTCGATATTTTTTACTTCAACATACATATTTATATCCTCCTGTAGCGGAATCCCGTCTGCTTATAAATTTTTTGAGTTAGTTGTATCTCACTCAGATTATACTACGCTAACTATAAGATAGCAAGCTGTTTTTTTAAAGAACGCAAAAAAGAACGGCTCAGATAATAGCCGTTCTAATATATTTTTGAATAATTTTATTATACTACTAAGCTTCCTCCTATCCAAAGAGTGGGGTTGAGTAGTATCTGTCGCCGCTGTCAGGCAGTAATACCACTATAGTTTTTCCTGCGTTTTCAGGGCGTTTTGCAAGCGACAGCGCTGCTGCAAATGCTGCACCAGACGATATGCCGACTAATATGCCCTCAGTCCTTGCTATCTCCTTTGCGGCATCAAAGGATGCATCATTTTCTATGGTGATTACCTCATCATATATCTTGGTATTTAATGTATCAGGTACAAAGCCTGCACCTATGCCCTGTATCTTGTGCGCGCCCGCTGTGCCCTTTGACAGTACTGGTGATGTTGCAGGCTCTACTGCAACGATTTGCACATCCTGCTTCTTGGACTTCAGATATTCACCCACACCTGTTATGGTGCCGCCGGTGCCAACGCCTGCTACAAATATATCTACCTCTCCATCTGTATCATTCCAGATCTCAGGTCCTGTAGTCTTCCTGTGTGTCTCAGGATTTGCCGGATTCACAAACTGACCTGCTACTATGGCGCCCGGAGTTTCCGCTTTCAGCTCCTCAGCCTTTTCTATCGCGCCCTTCATACCCTTTGTACCATCAGTCAGGACTATCTCTGCGCCATATGCCTTTATGATGTTCCTGCGCTCTATGCTCATGGTTTCAGGCATAACAATAATAGTCCTGTAGCCCTTTGCGGTAGCTATCGAGGCCAGACCTATGCCGGTATTTCCTGATGTCGGTTCGATAATTACCGAGCCCGGCTTCAGGATGCCCTTTGCCTCCGCGTCCTCTATCATGCCTTTTGCAATCCTGTCCTTGACAGAGCCTGCCGGGTTGAAATACTCCAGCTTTGCGAGTATTCTGGCGTTCAGACCGTGCTTCTTTTCTACATTTACAAATTCAACTAGTGGGGTATTCCCCGTGAGCTCCGAAGCTCCCTTATAAATCTTTGACATATTTCGTTCTCCTTTCGTTTGTAAAGCTTCCAGGTAATTGCGAAAGTATAATATTATATAATATGTGTCCGAGTTTATATGTCCTACACGAAAACGTTTTCACTCTGCTGCTCATGTAGCGGTACTAAATTTGCATCTATGATGCTCATTAAGGACCGACATTCGCAGATGTTTCGTGTTAGGACATATAAACCCGACCACATATGCCCTATTTTAGTTTCGCAATTAGCTATGCCGATCTTTTATATTGTTTAATAATAATCTCCAATTCCTAGTTTGTCAATAGGAGAAAAGGGATATATCAAAAAAAATTTTTATTGATGATTTCTCCGGGTGCTGTTATAATGAATTCATAGTAAATAACTCGGATTTAGATATTATAGAATAGAGGAATGTGTAATGAAAATTTCGACAAAGGGGCGTTATGCGCTGAGGCTTCTGGCTGATATAGCCGCAAATTCTGAAAGCGGTCCCGTAAGTATAAAAGACGTATCTCGAAGAGAGTGTATATCTGATAAATATCTGGAACAGATTATCTCGACACTCAATGCGGCCGAACTAGTGCGCAGCGTAAGAGGGCCGCAGGGCGGTTACCTGCTGCGAAAACCAGCCAGTGACATCACTGTCGGCATGGTACTGCGTGTCACGGAGGGCGGCATGACTCCGGTGGTCTGCCTCGAGGATGCAGGTGCATGCGATATGCAGGCATCCTGCACCACCAAAAATCTCTGGAAACGCCTGGACAAAGCGATAAACAGTGTGATTGATACGACCACCATCGCCGACCTGGTAAATGAACGTCCAAATGCAGCAGATGAATATATTATTTAAACATATCTATATTTATGTCATTTCCTGATACCCTTACCTGTGCTCTGCTGCCACAGATGAGCGGCATCATAGGAGACATATGTCCTATATCGGCATCCATGATGACAGGCACATTATACCTGGAGGCGATTTCATATACGGCATTGTAGTGGTTCATGCCCATCATCTCCTCGCCAAATGCCACCGGTCTGCCAAAGATGAAGCCTTTTACATATTTGAACCAGCCTGCCTGCTCCATCTGCCACATGGCGCGTCTGATGGACATCACGTTCAAATCGCAGGCTTCGAGGAACCAGATAATTCCATCCTCCCTATATCTTTCGGCAAATTCCGCCACTTTATCAAAACGCGTACCAAGGAGATTTACCAGGCAGTCCATGCAGCCGCCTATCAATCTGCCGCAAAAGCTAATCTCCGGACCGTTATATATACCGTCACTCAAACTCAGCCTGCTGGCCGCGGGCTGCACCTTCAGTATCCTTGGCTCCGTGATGTGATATGGGATAAGCGGATGCTCTTCGTCCTTTAAGGACTCGCGCTCCCAGCCGTCATAGCCCGACACGGAACACACCCTGCCCGTCAATATATCCATCGCATCGTGCAGGCTTTTATGCCACGGCTCCATGCCAAAGGCTGCCGCACACGGACCATATATCGACGCCGTATCACATATGGTAGCGAGCAGAAATGTCAGATTCGTATTATCCGAAAATCCCATATACCATTTTGGTTCTGCTGCGCCCAAGGCGTCAAAATCTATATAAGGCAGTATCTCACACATGAGCTCTCCACCGCCGCACGATATCAGTATATCATTTTCTTTTGATATATAATATTCATTTATCTCCTCAGCACATTTCGCCGGTGTATTGCTGATGCCTATACCACAGCCCATGTAGCAGTTAGGTCCGAGGTCCATCCGGTAGCCGAGGCTCTTAAACTTCTCCTGCGCATTCAAAAATGCCGTCTTATACGGCTCCATATTGCAGCCAAATGATGGTGCGACAAAGCCTATCGTACCACCCGGCTGTAAAGATTTCGGGTATCTCACTTTATATCTCCTCCGTTATATCTGTCACATTTCTACTACATTTTCTTTCTTTACCGTACCATCTACAAAATCCATCGCATTATCAAGTGTGGTGCGACTTATGGCGGCAAGCGCCTCCTCAGTCAGAAAGCCCTGGTGTGATGTGATGATGACATTTGGAAAAGACAGGAGACGTGCCGTTACCGATGTCTCCATAATCTCATTCTCACGATTTTCAAATACATTCGCCGTTTCTTCCTCATATACATCGAGTCCCACTCCAAAGAACTTTCTGTTTCTGATGCCTGTTATCAAGTCCTCTGTCTTTATCAGGGCACCCCGAGACGTATTTACCAGGATTACGTCATCCTTCATCGCCTCGATGGTGTTACTGCATATCAGATGATAGGTGTCGTCATTTAACGGACAGTGCAGCGATATCAGATCGCTTCCCTTCAGGAGCGTTTCCATATCCGTATATTCCACAAAGTCCAAATCGGAATTGCGATATACATCATAGGCTATGACCTTCATACCAAAGCCCCGACATATCCTTGCCATCGCCGCTCCGATCTTTCCCGTACCTATGATGCCAGCCGTCTTCCCATGGAAGTTCACACCGGTAAGTCCGACCAGACTGAAATTATTTTCCCTGACCTTTATATATCCCTTGTGTATCCTGCGGGCCACCGCCAGCGCAAGAGCCATGGCATGCTCCGCCACAGCCTCCGGCGAGTATCCCGGCACACGCAGCACCGTGATGTCTCTCGCCTTTGTGGTTTCGAGATTTACATTATTAAAGCCCGCGCATCTCATGAGTATCAGTCTGACTCCGGCATCCGCCAGGATATTTACCACGCCCTTACCTATATCCGAGCTGACAAATGCGCATACCGCGTCATAGCCCTGCGCCAGTCTGGCAGTCTGCTCACTCAAATCCGCACCCGTAAAATCTATCTCTATCTGCGGATAATCAGACATTACCTCTTCAAATGACTGTCTGTCATATGGTTTTGTATCATAAAATAAAATCTTCATAGCAGCTTTCCTTCCTGTTCATATATCAGATAGTCTAACCGATTTGAAGTGTAACATTCATCACCTTCAAAAAAATGGTAACATTATCATTTGGAAAAGTAAAGCCTTCACTTGATATATAATAATCTAATTCTTTATTTTTGCGGGCAGCACGAGGTGCACCATATAATATTTGTTGCTCTCCTCGGTCCGTAAGCTCCCGCCCATCTGTCCTGCCAGCTTGCGGCAGGTTTTTATGCCGACTCTCGTACTGACGGATTTGTTTCTGTCCTTGCTGATGGCATTTCGTATCTTTATATGCAGCTCGCCCCGGTCAAATGTTTCCTCGATGATTATCGGCTTTTCCATGTCGGCATATTTGTCGATATTTGAAAATATATTATCCATCAGGCGCTTCATGCAATCTGTATCCACACTTATGATAATTTCCTCTTCTATGCCCTTATGTGAAAAGGTAAAGCCCTTTTCGTCAAACAGCACCACATATTCGAGGAGCATCTGGTCGAGTAATGTCTTTGCGTCATATTCCTCGAGAGATACCTGGTAATCATTTCCCGAATATACAAAAAAGAAATTGAACATCCTGTCGGACATGGACTTTAGCTGCTCTGCCTTCTCGCTGCACAGTCTTATGTAAGCATCTCTTTCCGCCTCCGACTTTATATCATCATGCATGAGGAGCTCCAGATAACCCGACAGTACGGTCAGCGGCGTTCTGATATCATGGGCGAGCGATGTTACCAGCTCGCTGTTTGCCTGCCATGCCTTTTGCTCACGGGTCAGCTGCTCTATGATACGGTTACGCATATCATCTATATCAGCAGCCAGGTGCGCTATCTCATCCCTGCCCTTTATGGTTATCGTACCGTCGAGCTTATATGCTTCTATCTCATCCACTTCATTTGTCAGGGTTATAATCCTCTTCATCTGAGAAGAGTTATATGCGATAATTACCACTATCAGTGTGACAAAGCTTATCAGGAAGCATACCAGCATCAACGCGTTTAATATCCTCGCTTCAGAATAATCGATGATACATACATCATAGGTTCCATCCTTAAACCTCACAGGAAAGAAGTTATAATACTGTCTGTAATATTCCTCGTCTGCCTCATACTCATATGAGCCCTCATCCATGGCATCAAATACTATATGGTCATTCTTAAAGATTATCAAATCCATATAGTTCGCGTTTTCCTGCCAGTCAGTGAGGCCAGTCATGTTCTTTACGGAGATATCATTTTCTGAGACATAATCTATAAAATCAGATATGTTTTCCCTGTCACGCTCGAGCACGGCGCTGTCGCTCATGTATACCTTTTCGATATAGAGCTCGCATAGATATTCATTTATGCAAAACTGAATCACGGCGCCTATGACCGCACATATGATTACAATCGCAAGCTTCAGGTTCAGCGATATGTTCTTTCCGCTTCTAACGTCCTTAGTCAATCTGGTATCCCTTTCCATATACAGTCCTTATAATCTTGGGTTGTGCCGGATTCGTCTCTATCTTCTGTCTGAGCCTCAACACATGCACCATCACCGTATTTGAGGAGGTCGGAAGGTATTTTTCCTCCCAAACCTTCTCATACAGGTCCCCAAGGCTCCACGGCCGTCCTCTGTGCTCCGACAAAAATGCCAGCAGGGCATATTCCTTTTCAGTAAGTCTCAGCACATCTCCATTTTTCATAACTATATGATTCAAGGTATCAACACTTATGTCCCCAAGGAGTCTTATCTCTGTATCGATTTCCTCCTTGCCCTTATAAATGTTGTACCTTCTGATCAATGCATATACCTTTCTCACAAGCTCCTCCTTGGAGAAGGGCTTGACCAGGTAATCGTCTCCGCCGTTTTCATAGGCTTCATCCTTATCCGGCTCTTGAGATTTCGCTGTCAGGAACAATACCGGCACGGGAGATTTTTCCCTTATCCTCGTACACGCCTCTATCCCCGACATCCCCGGCATCATGATATCCATGATCACCAGATCCATTTCCGGGTTGCTTTCCAGCTTTTCTATGGCATCAGGACCGTCCTCAGCTTCGAGCACATCATATCCCTGCTTTGTCAGAAATATATTTACCAATGTCCTTATATCCGCTTCATCATCAACTACTAATACTTTTCCTTTGTTTATCACAGTATCTACCACCTTTGTTTGAATATTCTAGCATCCTTAATATCTCAAATCCAGCGTTTTCATTACCGCTTAAGAATTGTTAAGCCGCAAAAAAACATATAAAAAAGATGTATTTCATATACATCATAAACCCTATTTGTATCTGAAATGCATCTTTTTACTTAAAAATCTTTTAAGATTTGTTTTTTCTTTTTATAACATACATCAGTATACCCGCCGCAACGATAAAGATAGATATAATCTGTGATGTAGACAGGAAGCCGAGACCGCCTCTGTAATCATCACGCAGGAACTCCACAAGGAAGCGCCCGACGCCATATAATATCAGATAAGCCGCAGCTACATGACCCTTTACATCGGTCTTTTTGGAATATAGCACCAGCAGTCCTGCGATAAGGAAATCTCCGGCACTCGATATGAGCTGTGTCGGTATCAGCCACACATCATTTGGTGCAAAGCGTGAGTTCTTAAATACTATATGAAACCACGAATCAGTCTCCGCGCCATAGCAGCAACCTGCAAAGAAGCAACCCAGCCGTCCGAAGCCCTGTGCCAGCGCTACCGCAGGCATCACGAGGTCGAAATATGTCAGGAAATCTGCTTTTTTGCACCTGATATAGATATAGTTTGCCGCTATACCGCCCAGGATACCGCCATAAACCACATATCCGTTTTTGAAATTCCATAATATCGAAGGATCCTTTAGTATGGCCGGCAGCTCCACTATATAAAACATCAGCCGGCTCCCGAGGAAGCCTCCTATTATGGCACAATATAATATTCCATAAATTATATTTTCATCGAGGCCCTGCTTTTTCCCTCTTTTGAGACACATGATGAGAGCTGCCATAAAGCCTATAGCTATCATAATGCCATACATATGAAGTGTGACAGGGCCTATATTTATATCATTAAACAACGCCTTAAAGATTCTCCTAGTTCAATGTTACCTTTACCTTCTTCAGGTTCCAGATCTCCTTAGCATACTGCTCTATGGTTCTGTCTGATGAGAACTTGCCTGACATGGCTGTATTTAACATAGCCATCCTTGCCCATGCCTTCTCATCCCTGTATGCCTTATCTATCCTCTCATGTGCCTCAGCATATGAGTCAAAGTCCTTCAGGATGAAATATACATCTTCCTTTGTCAATGAATCGTACAGGTCTCTAAATCTGTCTGCATCATCCGGTGCATATGTGCCGTCGATAAGCTGTGTCAATACACGACGTACGGCCTGGTTGTTGTTGTATATATCCATAGGATAATATCCACCCTCGCGCTCGTACTTCATAACCTCATCAGCTGACAGGCCAAAGATGAATGCGTTCTCTTCGCCTACTTCCTCTACTATCTCTACGTTGGCACCATCCATGGTTCCCAGTGTAGGAGCACCATTTAACATGAACTTCATATTACCTGTTCCTGATGCCTCTCTTGATGCTGTAGAAATCTGCTCTGATACATCTGCTGCCGCAAATATCATCTCAGCATTTGACACTCTGTAGTTTTCTATAAATACAACCTTTATCTTACCATCGATATTTGGATCGTTATTTACCACATCAGCTACCGAGTTGATAAGCTTTATGATAAGCTTTGCTCTCTTATAGCCTGCTGAAGCCTTTGCACCAAAGATAAATGTAGTAGGATACATATCAAATTCAGGCTCAGTCTTTAATCTGTTGTACAGGTGCATAACATGAAGGATATTTAACAGCTGTCTCTTATATTCATGAAGTCTCTTTACCTGTACATCAAAGATGGAACGAGGATCGACATCGATACCGTTATGCTCCTTGATATAGTTTGCGAGACGTATCTTGTTCTGATACTTGATATTCATAAATTCCTGCTGACACTTTTCATCATCTACATAAACCTTGAGCTTCTTCAGATGTGTAAGCTTTGTGATCCACTCGTCGCCGATCTTATCTGTAATCCATGCTGCCAGCAGCGGATTGCCGTGTAACAGGAAACGTCTCTGAGTGATACCGTTAGTCTTGTTGTTGAACTGCTCAGGTCTCATCTCATAGAAATCCTTCAGCTCTCTCTTCTTTAATATCTCAGTATGAAGGGCAGCAACACCATTTACAGAATATGAACCGGCGATAGCCAGATGTGCCATCTTGACCTGTCCATCGTAAAGGATAGCCATGCTTCTTACCTTATCCTGATTGCCAGGGTACAGCTCCTGTATCTTTAATACATATCTTCTGTTAATCTCCTCTACGATCTGGTAGATACGTGGAAGTAATCTGGAGAATAACTCGATAGGCCATTTCTCCAGCGCCTCAGCCATGATGGTATGGTTGGTATATGCACAGGTCCTGCATGTGATATCCCAAGCGTCATCCCACTCCAGACCTTCTACATCCATGAGTATTCTCATCAGCTCTGCTACTGCAACAGTAGGATGTGTATCATTCATCTGGAACGTAACCTTATCCGGGAGCTTATGTATATCCTTGTTATTTTCCTTAAACTTGAGTACGGCTCTCTGAACAGAAGCTGAAATAAAGAAATACTGCTGTCTGAGTCTGAGCTCCTTACCTGCATAGTGATTATCATTCGGGTAGAGTACCTCTACGATATTCTTTGCCATATTCTGCTGCTCTACAGCCTTCTGATATTCACCCTTGTCAAATGAATCTAGAGAAAACTCCTGCATAGCCTCAGCATCCCATATCCTGAGAGTATTTACGACGTTATTTCCATATCCGATAACAGGCAGATCATATGGTACTGCACGAATGGATTCACAGTTTTCCTGTATGAAATAGTTCTTGCCTGCACGATTTTCTACACGCACATATCCGCCAAACTTTACCTCTACGGCATACTCTGAACGCTTTACCTCAAATGGGTTTCCATCCTTTAACCAGTCGTCAGGAAGCTCTACCTGATAACCGTCCTTGATGCCCTGCTTGAACATACCATACTTATATCTGATACCACAGCCGTAAGCAGGATAGCCGAGAGTAGCAAGAGAATCCAGGAAGCATGCTGCGAGTCGTCCGAGGCCACCATTTCCAAGTGCCGCATCCGGCTCCTGGTCCTCGATTACATTTAAGTCAAATCCCAGTTCATCAAGCGCTTCCTTTACAGCGTCATAATAAGTAAGATTGATAAGGTTATTTCCAAGAGCTCTGCCCATCAAAAATTCCATCGACAGATAATAAACTGTTTTGACATTTTTCTTCTCATATTCCTTATGAGTAGCAATCCATCTGTCTATTATGTCGTCCTTGACTGCATAGCTGACTGCCTGAAAAATCTGCTGAGGAGTAGCCTCGTCAACTGACTTACGATATAATGTCTTGACATTTTTGGCCACTTCCTTCTTGAAGCCTTCCTTATCAAAATCTGATAACATCTTCATTTATTTATCCTCCTAATCACAATGTATGGGATCATATTCCCACATCTTTCATTAATTAAAAAGTTGTTCCGAAGCTATATTAACAAAAAAAAAAGCCTAACTCAATAGACGTGTTTATTTTTGTTTAATTATTACCTATTTTTTTGTTTTTTATTACTTAAATAAGACAAAATGCCAATAAGAAACAGATTTTAAAAGAAATATCCCGACTCTATTGAGTGCCGGGATATCCTCCCTGATAGCATGGCATGCAGCAGGTGCTTCCTGAACAGCAGCTCATAAGCCAGCATAACAGGCATGCAGTATTACAACATCTGTTCATCCTGTGCCCTGACATATCCATGCCATAGCCCATGCCTCTGTTTATATACCACTTGGAACCGCTGCTTACCTTTTCATATGCCTGGCGGTACTCCTTATTATCAGGCTCCAGCTCCATCGCGCGCTTCAAATGCTCGAGTGCGCGTATCTGATTTCCGAGACCCTGATTACATATACCGCAGTAATAATGCCAGAGTGCATTGTGGACATCTATCTCATTTAGGACGTTTCTGGCTTCCTCATAATTTTCATTTATGAGATAATTCCTCGCCGCCTGAAAATATCTGTCATTTTTATCGCCCGTTCCATAGGTATCCTGACGGCGGCCTCCCGTAGTATATCCACCGAAGCCAAATGGGCCAAAGCCGAAGCCATAGCCTTCTCCGAAAGGATTTTCATATCCGCCTCCGGCATTACCATCTCCAGTAGGTCCTGTACGATAGCTATATGGGCCGGACGCTCCCGCGCTGCTGCTGCCATATGGATTATTTGCCTCGCCGCTCATAATCGCCTTATATGCCTGCTGTACTTCCTTAAACTTCTCTTCAGCTTCATCCTTATGTGGATTATTAACATTTGCATCTGGATGATACTTGCGGCTGAGCTTTCTATATGCTTTTTTTACCTCTTCCTCACTGGCGCCCCTTGTAAGCCCCAGAGTTTCATAAGGATCTCTCATGTCTAACCTCTTAATCTGTTTGATTTATGCCACGTTTGTCTGATATATTATAAAATGCGGTCCAAATCCCGGAATATAATATATTTCTAAGTATGGCTGCATGCTCCACTATCGGCAGCATCTCAAAATGCTTCGCGCATTCGGCTGCGAGCATCGTGAGCACCTCCCTGCACCATTCATACAGGCTGTTTTTGCTAATTATATCATTTCCATCCGATGATGCAAACCTCTTGATGAGAGGATTGAAATTATGCTTCTTTATATCTCTTTCTATATCATCATATGCGTCCAGTATATAGATGAATTTGCCCAGATAAAAGCCCAGTCCAGACAGCTCATCCTGCCATTCGTCCTGCCTCATGGTGCATATCTCCGCCATGATTTTTCCAAACTCGCCCGAGATAGCGTCTATATCATCTGACTCTTCCTCTTCCATGCGTTTTATCTGCGACAGACCGGATACTACCTTCTCTATCTTTTCCTCATAGTAGCTTTTGATATGGTTCTTTCCTGAAAGAAGCAGTCTGCCATAGAGCATACGGAGGAGCTTTCTGTCATCCTGCCAGTCGTCCATGCACTTGTAATATGTCAATATGACATTCATGTCCGCTACATATTCTGTGCACTCATTTATGATATATTCGTGCCTTTTGAACGGATGAGCCACGCATCTGCGGCTATTTTTCGTATCAGTCGGCTCATAGAGTCCTGTAAGGAGTATGACCAGAAATGTCATATCGTTGCTGAGTGATATCTGTCCCTTGGTACCGTGTCTGTCCTTTAATGCCTTGCACAGTCCGCAGTAATATCTGTGGTACTCATCAAATTCCTTATATTTCATCTCTGACTGATTTATAGTTACATATCCAAACATAAGCTCTCCAAATACTTTCTATCAGGTCTTTTTTATGAAGCTGTTGCCGCACTTAGGACAGGTTATCTTTATCTTGCCCTTGCCCTTTGGCACTCTGATCATCTGATGACATTTGCGGCAGTTAAACACCTTATAATCCTTACCTGCCTGTTTATCCTTTTTCCTTCTGATAAATATACTTCTGATACCCAGCGTATGATCGAGGAACCATTTGTTCTGTGCCGCACGCTTCTCGTATTTCTTTGACAATATCCTGACATATCCGTATATAAAGCAAATGATGCCTATGAGATAGAATATACCTATGCTCACAAAACAGTCAAGCAGCATCAGTATAACTCCCGTCCAGGTAAGAAAGCCTGACAGGGCATCCATCCCATATCTGGATCTCATAAATCTGTATAGTTTTTCCTTCATAGTGCGCCTCCATCTATCCTGATACCGGATTCATCTACTGTTTTTTGAAGCTCCCTGTATGCTTCCTTTATCTGCCCTGCCTGGATGTCTGTCATCTTTTCGGAGTCAGACCTGCATACCAGTTTCTTCAGATATTCTGCGTCCTGCTTCAGCTTCTTCAGCTGTTTTTTATCTATATTTCCTTTATTTTCTGACAATGCCCGTTCGACCTTATATACATATCCTTCGGCTTCATTTCTGATGTCAAGTATCTCCTGTCCCGCCTGCTCTTCATTCTCATATTTCATGGCGTCAGCTCTGGCTCTTTGGATTTCCTCCTCGGACAGATTATTGCTCGCTGTGATGACTATCTGCTGCTCCACGCCCCTTCCCAGATCCTTTGCCGAAACCTTCAGGATACCATTTGCGTCTATATCAAATGTGACCTCTATTTGCGGCACACCGGCCATGGCACGCTTGATGCCGCTCAGCTTGAAATTTCCGAGCAGCTTATTATCTCTGGTGAATTTTCGTTCACCCTGGTATACCTTTACCTCAACGTCGCGCTGGAAATTTGCCGCCGTAGTAAATATCTTACTCTCTCTGGTAGGTATCGGCGAATTCCTCGGTATCAGCACATTTGCCACACCTCCAAGTGTCTCGATGGAGAGCGACAGCGGCGTAACGTCCATCAGGAGTATGTCATTTACCTTTTCCGACAGCATAATCTCGTTTCCGCCGGAGAGCTTGCTGCCCTGAATCGCCGCGCCCATGGCGACACATTCATCCGGGTTCAGGCTCTTAGAAGGCATAAGACCTGTCAGCTCCTTTACCTGGTCCATGACAGCCGGTATCCTTGTCGAGCCACCCACGAGCAGCACCTTGTTCAGATCCGTTCTCGTAACGCCTGCATCCTTTAACGCCTGCTTTACGGGACCTGCCGTCCTTTCTACGAGGTCATAGGTCAGCTCATTGAATTTCTCTCTGGAGATGGTTATATCCAGATGCTTTGGCTCATTCTTGACCGACGTGATAAATGGCAGATTGATATTTGCCTGCATGGCAAATGAAAGCTCCTTTTTCGCTTTCTCGCACGCCTCGCGCACCCTTTGCACCGCGGTTATATCCTTTTCGATATTTACCTTTTCCTTCCTCTTGAACTCCTTTATGACATAGTCCACGAGTCTCTGGTCGAAGTCATCGCCGCCTAAGTGATTGTCTCCCGCCGTCGCAAGCACCTCTATTACCTTATCTCCGATTTCTATGACGGACACATCAAATGTACCGCCGCCCAGGTCATACACCAGAATCTTCTGCGCGGATCCATTGTCGAGTCCGTATGCAAGTGCCGCAGACGTCGGTTCATTTATGATACGAAGCACATTCAGTCCTGCTATGCGCCCGGCATCCTTTGTGGCCTGCCTCTGACTGTCATCGAAATAAGCCGGTACCGTAATTACCGCATCATTTACTTTTTGCCCCAGATATTTCTCAGCATCCGCTTTCAGCTTTGACAGGATGATGGCGGATATCTCCTGAGGCGAGTATTCCTTGCCATCTATGGTTTTTCTATATGATGTACCCATCTGACGTTTGATGGAGGATACCGTTCTGTCTATATTTACAGTCAACTGGCGCTTCGCCGCATCTCCTACCAGTCTTTCTCCGTTCTTTGTTATGGCTACGATGGAAGGTGTCGTCCGATTACCCTCTGCATTTGTGATGATAGTCGCCTGATCCCCCTCCATGACAGCCACGCAGCTGTTTGTCGTTCCCAGGTCTATTCCGATTACCTTGTTCATATTCCAAATCTTCCTTTCATATACGCGCGCCTATACGTATTCCAATTTACTAGGCTTATAATATCCGAAACTTTTGAACATTATTTGTACAAAAAATAAAGTAAAAATAAAGAATGCCCCTGCCGGCCGGCATCATGAAAAACGTGGTTTTTATATGATGATAGTGTGCAGGAGCATTTATTTTTTTATTTGTATTCGAACTCGTTTACCTTTCCAAACCTTTCCTGGAAATCCATCACGTCCTTATATATTCTCTCGCAGTTATCATGGTCGGAATATTTGAAGAAGTCGTCCACCCTGTCCTGATACATCTGCTGCATGGCGCAGCCATTTTCCATATACTCACACAGGGTATCAACCATCTGCTGATGGTTCTTGCATATAGGGCCAAATCCCATCGTGTTATATATCAGGCCGCCTTCCTCATACTGAGGAGGGAGCGTGTCGGGATGATAGTATACCAAAGGCTTTTTCATATATGCAAAATCAAACTGTACTCCCGAGTAATCTGTCACCATCAGGCTCGACTCCGTGAGTATCTTTTCGTAGCTGATATCACTGGTTGCCGCCACTATATCCACGCCCTCATGCTTATCAAAATCCTCGAGCTGATTCGACATGGCAGGATGCAGGAGATAAACTATCCTGTAGCCGGTTTTTTTCGCTGTTTCTATAAATCTCTGATCAGATATCAGACCGTTATATATCTTATAATATTCACTGTGCTTGAAGCTGTTGCTGTGTGCATAGGTAGCGCCCTTCTTCGCGCTTCCGCTGGTTATACCTCTCCTCCATGTAGGCGTAATCAGTATAATCTTTTGATCATTATTTATGAGCCCGTCATATCTGGCATGACCTGTAAGCTTCAGCATGTCTCTGTCGTAGTAATCATAGATATCCTGACATACATTTTCCACCTCATACTTTGATGCAAAGAAGTAGAGTGCCGTACTGTCAAATACCCTGTTTTGGTACTGGGCAATCTTTTGTATCGTGAGTCCGTGAGCGAGGCATACTATCCTGGCATTATAGAGGTCCTTAAAATATTTCTGCGTAGCCTTATAATATCCATTACAGTTCATCGTATCAACATGGGTAGCAAGCATCAGATCCGCATGAAGCGCCAGCATCTTATGTCTGATGGAATTAAACTTTACTATAGTATTATATTCCTTCTTTAGTCTCTTATAATCCGGTGAATCATGCTGCACCACATAGTATATCTTTATACCCTTCGGCTTCATCTTCTTTACATAGCGGTAGAAATACTCTCCATTATCTCCCGCCTTAAAAAGCTTATCCATCGTAATCCAGATCTTCTTATTCTTATAAAATGGCTTCGTGAGCCAATATAGATATCTATTCCCAAGCATCTTCAGCTTCCAGGTACCTTCCGTACTCATTGATATACCCTTTAGCAGTGCCTTTTCATGTGCCTTATGGTTCCGTTTCGTGAGATCCTCTATCAGGAGATACGAACCCTTATTTACATAGCTTATGATATGCTGTCCAAATACCCAGTACGATGGCGCCCATGTACTGATTTTAGTCTGAGCCCTGTTAAATGACAGACCAACAGGATAATATCTGTCCTCATACTTTATGACAATGTTGATGGTCATGCCATCCTCTAATTCCTCCTCCGGTATCATGAGCTGGAAGGAATAATCTCTCTTTGCCGTTATATTAAAGAATTTATTTAACGCATATATGCCGTTCTTTCTTACATCATACAGCCTCGAACCGTTGATGAGCGCCGACAGCTCAAAGTTCTCTTCATCAAATGCATATATACCAAGGAAGAATCCATCTATAAGGAGCTGCTTTCCATCGAAATACATCGCCTTTATCTCTACCTTTGAACCAGCGAGTGACCATATCAGACTGTCCTTATAATAGGCTGTCAGATTCTTTGCCGAGGACACTATCGTCGGCATCAGCTTTTCATTGCTATATTTCATACGAAGCAGATTTAATGTGAAATATTTTGGGATACGCGCCTTGCCATTTAGTATGTTATCACTTATGATAACATCCTCTATATGAGCAAGCGCCTTGCCCGTATCTGCTATAAAATCCTGCACCTCATCCGGTGAAAGCACGGATTTATCACGTTCATTCATATTGCAGGCGTAGCGGTTTTCAATCAGATAAAGCACGGCTCTCTGTCTGAAACGGCTGTCGCCCTCATGCACCGCATCGATAAGAAAATATTTCATGGTATCCTGATACCATTCCTTATCAAACTGCGGCTGATAATTAAAGTAATCATTTTCATCAGCCGTAGTATATATGCAGGCGTCTTTCAGCATAGTATATGTCTTTTTCTCATCAAGTATGTCTATCAACAGCTTATTTTCACTGTCATAAATCATACGCTCATCAAAACGTCTGCCTTTGAGCAGCTTCCTGTCAAAGAAATATGACGACATATACAGATGGAACTTCTCCGGAAATAAATCCAGATTTATATTTATCCTGCCTTTTTTGGCATATGCCGCATTTAACATGGCATACTCGAGAAGCTCCTCTTCCGTCTGACACATAGGAGTCAGAGAAGCTATAGGATGCTTTGGAAGCACCTCCATCACGACCTCCAGTGCCGCATGGGAATAACGACAGGTATCGTCCACTATGAATGAGATATATGTGCCCTTTGCCTGTGACATGACCATATTAAATGCCTCAGGTTCATTTTTGTCATGGGCATCTATATATACCGGAGTATTCCCTGTGCCGTCAGCAAACACGCCACAGTCTTTCTGGTCGCCGTTCATATCAAGGACATAGAGAGTTATATTCCCTTCCTGATAGAGCTTATCCTCTGTCAGAAAGCTCATACGACTCTTTAGCGCCTCTTCACTTCGACTACACAAGATAATATCCAGCTTTTGCGTCTTCATATCTGTCATTACTCCTATCTATGATTAATTCTTCTTCACACCCAGTGTTACCTTCTCGCCGTTGATGTTCCATTCCTTTGAAAATCCGTCCACTGAGCCGGTTACTATATCATCAGCCATTACGTCAGTCTTTATACTGTCAGCATGTGCCGTAATGATAGTTGAAGCCTTATCATTTCCATCTGCATAGAGGGTAATCTTATCCATTACCTCAAAGCCAGCTTCCTTCCTCATGGTCTGAACCTTTGATACGATTTCTCTGACAAAGCCTTCCTCCAGGAGCTCATCTGACAGATTTGTATCTATAACGACAGTAATGCCGCCGTCAGCCTCTGATACATAGCCATCCATCTGAGCCATATCTATCAGCAGATCTTCTTCGGTAAGCTCTATACCTACGCCGTCTATCTCAAACCTGAGCGCGCCTAAGGCTTTAAGTTCTTGCATCGCTGCATTTCCATCAAGCTCTAACAGATATGCGCGGATACCATTTAACTGCTTGCCATACTTCGGCCCAACTGTACGAAGCTGCGGTTTGAAGCTATATGTGGTAAATGCTGATACATCATCAGTAAATCTTACTTCCTTTATATTTAACTCATCCTCGATAATCGCCTTTTCTTCGCCCTCGAGTGCCTTGTCTGCCTTCACATACATAGTGCCGACAGGCTGTCTGTTCTTGATATTTGCAGTATTTCTGGCTGCACGTCCGAGCACGACTATCTTTAGGATTTCATCCATACTGGTCTCTAACGCTTCATCTATCATGTCGCAGTCTGCCTCTGGAAATTCGCAGAGATGCACGGAAATCGGCGCGTCACTGTCTATGCTTCTGACGAGATTTTGGTAGATATCCTCCGCCATGAAAGGTATCATCGGCGCTGTTATCTCTGAGAGGGTCACAAGGGCTGTATAAAGCGTCATATACGCATTTATCTTGTCCTGCTCCATGCCCTTCGCCCAGTAACGCTCACGTCCGCGGCGCACGTACCAGTTTGACAGGTCATCGACAAATTCCTCGAGCACCCTGGTGGTCTCCGGTATCTTATAATCTCCCAGATATGTGTCGACTGCCTTTACGGTGGAGTTAAGCTTTGACAGGAGCCACTTATCCATCAGCGACAGCTTATCATAGGAAAGTTCATAATCGAGCGGATTGAACTCGTCTATATTTGCATAAAGTACATAGAATGCATATGTGTTCCAGAGCGTTCCCATAAACTTTCTCTGGCACTCTACTACTGCATCCTCATGGAAACGGTTCGGCAGCCATGGCGCCGAATTACTGTAAAAATACCATCTGATGGCATCCGCACCATATTTGTTTAACGCCTCCATAGGGTCGACAGCATTTCCCTTGCTCTTGCTCATCTTCTGCCCGTCCTTATCCTGTACATGTCCGAGGACGATGACATTCTTGAATGGAGCCTTGTCAAATAACAGCGTAGAGATAGCCATCAGTGAGTAGAACCAACCTCTGGTCTGATCCACTGCCTCTGATATAAAGTCAGCAGGAAAATGCTCTTCAAATACTTCTTTATTTTCAAATGGATAATGCCACTGTGCAAAAGGCATCGAGCCTGAGTCGAACCAGCAGTCTATAACCTCTGATACCCTGTGCATCTCCCCGCCGCACTTAGGACATTTAATCGTCACGGCATCTATGAACGGACGATGAAGCTCGATCTCCTCTGGGCAGTTATCACTCATGCTCTTCAGCTCACTCTTGGATCCAATCGAATGCTTATGTCCACATGAGCACTCCCAGATATTCAGCGGTGTGCCCCAGTATCTGTTTCGGGATATACCCCAGTCCTGTACGTTCTTCAGCCAGTCGCCGAAACGTCCTTTTCCTATGCTCTCAGGTATCCAGTTTACTGTGTCGTTATTTTTTACCAGCTGATCCCTGACATCTGTCATCTTGATGAACCATGTATCTCTGGCATAATAAATCAGTGGTGTATCACATCTCCAGCAATGTGGATATTCGTGCTCGAACTTTGGCGCGTCAAACAGGAGTCCCTTTTCATCCAGATACACGAGCACCTTCGGATCTGCTGCCTTTACAAACAAGCCTGCAAATGGGGTCTCTTCTGTCATATTTCCTTTTCCATCTACGAACTGTACGAAAGGAAGGTCATAGTTTCTGCCGACCTTTGCATCATCCTCACCAAATGCCGGAGCTATATGAACGATACCTGTACCATCTGTCATAGTAACATATGAATCACAGGTAATGAAATGTCCCTTCTTGCCCTGCTTCTCACATACCGGCTTCACGCATTCAAATAACGGCTCGTACTCTTTATATTCCAGATCCTTGCCCTTGTATGATTCAAGTATCTCATAATCCTTTACTTCGGCAGCTGCCGTATCGGCTTCGTCTCCGTCTGTTTGTGCAGCAGCTGTCTTTGCAGCAAGTCCTCCGAGCACCTTTTCAAGCAGTGCCTCTGCCATATAATAGGTGTAGCCGTCTGCTGCCTTTACCTTTACATAAGTCTCATCCGGGTTCACGCAGAGTGCTACATTTGAAGGGAGCGTCCAAGGCGTAGTGGTCCATGCCAGGAAGTAAGCATCCTCGCCTATGACCTTGAAACGTACTACCGCAGAGCGTTCCTTTACTGTCTTATATCCCTGTGCCACCTCGTGGCTCGAAAGAGGGGTGCCGCATCTAGGGCAATATGGCACAATCTTAAATCCCTTATATAACAGTCCCTTGTCCCATATCTGCTTCAGAGCCCACCACTCTGACTCGATAAAATCATCATGATAAGTAACATATGGGTCATCCATGTCCGCCCAAAAGCCGACCTTGCCGGAAAATTCTTCCCACATGCCCTTGTACTTCCATACGGAATCCTTACATTTCTGGATGAAAGGCTCCAGTCCGTATTCCTCTATCTGTTCCTTGCCATCTATGCCGAGCTCCTTTTCTACCTCGAGCTCTACAGGAAGTCCGTGTGTATCCCAGCCGGCCTTTCTGACTACATTATGGCCCTTCATAGTCTGATATCTCGGTATCATATCCTTTATGACACGTGTCAGGACATGGCCTATATGTGGCTTGCCGTTTGCCGTCGGTGGTCCGTCATAAAATGTATATGTCGGATACCCCTTTGTCTCTTCAACACTCTTTTCAAATACCTGATTTTCCTTCCAGAAGTCCAGAACCTTCTGCTCTCTTTCTACGAAATTCAACTTGGTGGATACTTTGTCGTACATTTCCTTCTTTTTCCTTTCTAAATCATATGGATATAAATAACGAAACCCTTCGTCATATATTTGAGGCGAGGGGTTTTATGATACCTTTTAAAAAGACCTGCTGTCTCTGTCATCGCTTTGGTTTTCACTAGCCTTGAGTATAGCAAGTGTTCTTTACATTGTCAAATAATTATTGCGGCACCTTACCGCACTATGCAAGGTGATGGTATGCACGTCAAGACACGCTACGTTTTCTACTCGGTGGAAAGCCCCTCACATACGTTCGGCGGCAAGTCGAAGAAACGCATTAGAATGTTGTCGCTGTGCGACAACGGCGTTTCTTCTCGTGCTGTCATCTGGGCATAGAGTTTGGGGATTTGCAATATGTGACAAGAATTGGGACAGTTTTTTTGAGGCTAGATAAGTATTCTAAAATAATATATAATTTTTATTCGGAGAGATTATTTCAGGAGGAAACTTTTATGACCAGCATACAGGACTTACTAAAACATCACATTGAAAAGAGTGGTTACTCTGTCTATTCCATCAGCTACAAAGCCCATATTAATCGCTCTACCCTGCAGAAAATCGTTCAGGGACAGAGAAAGATTACTTGGGATATATTTGACAAACTCATCCCATTTTTTAATCTGACGCCGCAGGAGCTGGCGGAAATGAATAACGCCTTTCTGATAAGCAAAATCGGTGAGGAGCGCTATCAGACGCATATGTACATAAAGGAGATATTTGAGTCCTCGCAGGCTCTGCAAAGGGCAGCCGCAAATTCTGATATACCATATCTCTATACCCCCCCATGTGAGTTCCCAGATACGTTCCTGATATCCGACGGACACAAAATCGTTGATGTTATATATTCTGTTTTATACGGCTCGGAGCATCCATATATGTATTCGTTTTGCGATTTCCAGGGCGACTTTATGACCACTCTTTTGCGCCAGTTCAGCGGAGAATTATATGCCAAAATAGACATACGGTTTGTAACTGAATTTGCAAAGGTGGACAGTACCTGTGATAATCTGTACAATCTGAAAACCCTGCGCCACCTGATATCTCTGATATCGATACTCCCTACACCTCTCAGGGTGCACTACTACTATAACAACTGCTACGGCGCTGACGACCGGGGCTATTTTGGCGCATCTGTATTTCCATATTACATAGTGACCGACAGATATGTGATTCTGTTGGCGCCTGATTACGGGACCGCTCTGTTTATGTCAGATACAAATGTACACAGGCATTATCTGGAGGCATTTGATGCGCTGACTCGCAAATCACCGGCTCTTTTTGATGAATGCATCTCCTATCCGGAACTTCTCTCGCATATGATAGCATATGAAAGATGGAGCGACAGCACTTATAAGTATTGTATAAATATCCAGCCTGTAGTTACTTGTTGTATAGATAAGCAGATGATAGATAAATATATCATAGATACCGAGAAAAGAGAAATGATAGCATCGGCTCTGCTCCTGCGGCAGAAGCAGCTATATACTGCCTTATCCGAAAATGAGCATGTGACCTATTTTACTTCAGCAGGCTTGAAGCTTCTGACGGACAAAGGTATATGCCTGGACTTTATCTCTTACATGAAGGGGCCATTTAGCATACCTGACCGCATCAGTATATTAGAGCGCACCATAAATATAAATAATAATAATAATAATAATAGAGCCGGCTGCGAATTGTTATTAAGGGACGACCTGTTTCCTGCATCAGCAAATATACAATTTTCATTTGAGGATGATTACCATCTCACGATGGTTCTGCCGATGTGCGAAAATCCCTGCGTCATGTATATCGCAGAGCGCACCTTGTGCGAATCCATTAACGACTTTTTCTCTACGATACCTCTCTATGGCTACTCCCACAGTCTCGAGGCCACCAACGACATCCTAAGAGCAGAGATAGAAAAGCTGAAGGCGCAGCTGCAGTAATGGGATGGGATGCCGGGGATGGCAGCTGAATCCAGGCCTATGGTGCGAGCATAGGGATCTGGGGTGGCAGGTTTAGAGGATTTCTTGGAGTTTGGGAATAAGGTTTAAATCAGCAGGCAACCATGCGACACTAAGTAAGGTATCTTTTGCAAGCCATTTAGCGGATTCATGTTCTTTTAATACGAGTTTTCCCGACTTCACTTTACATATAAAACAATCTTCTACATTATGTCCCATCATAAATTCTTTCTTTTTATTACAGGTTAATTAATGGCATCATTATTTCCCAGTATACTTCCATATCACTTACTTCCAAATTATCAACAACATCATCGCCATTTAGGAATAATGGCACTTTATAGCCAGCACACTCATTGGGCTTTAATACATAATGCTGTTGCGTCTCATACCATTCATTAAAAAATGTAGACGCAAGTGAATCTTCATGATGTTCTGCAATTTCTATATTGAGAAAATTCGCTAAATCAGCTGGAATATCTAGAACTTCACCTGTTCCAGGCTCAAACATTAGTACTGTTCCTTCTGTCTTACTAAGAGCAAATATTCTTCCCAACCAATCGTATGAAAATACATCCACCTGATTTTTATATGCTGGAAAAGATTGTTCAACTATTTTACACCACTTTTCTATTTCAGAAACCTTAAAAACTCTGAACATTCCATTCAGAAATGTTTTACCTTGAAGCAATGCAAGAAACTCATTCGCAGATGTATACTGTTGTTCATCATCTGATCCAACGAATTTTTTAAATTGTTCAAACATCAAAGATCTCTCCTTATTTCATAATAAATTTACTAAGTTTAGTGCCTTCTGGAAGCTCTTTTATAAGATTGTTAATCTGCTTTCCTAAACTTCTATTTCCGGCAATACATATTTTTTTGCCCTATTTTTACCTTCGCCTTGAACAATTCCGGATTTTTCAGCTTTACTTAACAACCTACTTGCCGTCTTAATCTCTACATCCAGCAAATCCGCTGCTACACTACTTGAAATCTCATGGTATTCTTCAAGATATTCTATAATAGTTTTTATTCTATCCTTCTCCTTGTCAGACATTGCATCGAACATTTTATCGGACATTTTATCGGACATTTTATCGGACATTTTATCGGACATTTT
>X287_Common_Brushtail__coassemble_13_pt1 | contig 40388 bp, 41 predicted proteins | sample X287_Common_Brushtail__metabat2_low_PE_009 | metagenome-assembled genome bin X287_Common_Brushtail
GGGTATAATAATCGGCATCCTTCTCGGTGGCCCCCGTAACAATAACAAGGAAGAGACAGATCCAAAGGAAGCAGCCATAAGAGAAGCACTTCCGGGAAATAACTGCGGCGGCTGCGGTTTCCCAGGCTGTGACGGTCTGGCGGCAGCTATAGCAAAAGGAGATATGCCTCCGTCCGCCTGCCCTGTAGGCGGCGCAGCCTGCGCGGAACAAATCAGCGCGATACTAGGAGTGGAAAATACAGAAAATAAAAGATATGTGGCATTTGTCAGGTGCGCTGGCGATTGTGAAAAAGCAAAGGATGTATACGAATATGTAGGCCCCGAAGACTGTAAGCTCGCACAAAACAGCCCGAATAACGGACCAAAGGGCTGCACCTATGGCTGTACCGGATATGGCTCATGCAAGGCTGTATGCGAATTTGACGCGATAGAGATAATCAACGGTATCGCAGTGATAGATAAGGATAAATGTAAAGCATGTGGCAAATGTATCTCAGAATGCCCGAGAAATCTCATAGAGCTGGTACCTTATAATGCACCGCATTTGGTGCGTTGTAACTCGAAGGATAAGGGTAAGGAGGTCAGGGCTTATTGCAGCACAGGCTGTATAGGCTGTACTCTCTGTGCCAAAAGCTGTGAGGTGGGTGCCATAACCATAGAGAAGAATCTCGCGCACATAGATCCGGAGAAATGCAATAATTGCGGAGCGTGCATGGAAAAATGCCCGATGAAGATAATCACATAAAATATAAAGCATGACGCATATATTATACTGAAGCTATAGTATAGGGTATAATATATGCGCTTTTGTGAATTGAAGGAAAAGGAAGTAATAAACTGTAAGGATTGCAGAAGGCTGGGCTTTGTGGCTGATATAGAATTTGACCCATGCAGCGGATGTATCAAGGCAATCATTGTACCGGAGCCCGGAAAATTATTTTCATGCTTTGGCTCTGTAAGTGAATACTATATAGAGTTTAGCTGCATAGTAAGAATAGGACCGGATATCGTGCTTGTAGATATAAATACCGGCCTTAAAGAGCCTGCTGACTAAAGAAGGAGGAATACCCAAATGAAATGCCCATTTTGTAACACGGACGATACCAGAGTGATTGATTCCAGACCGGCTGATGATGCGACAGCCATAAGGAGAAGAAGACAGTGTGATGCCTGTAATAAGCGATTTACGACATATGAAAAGATAGAAACCATCCCTCTGATAGTCATCAAAAAGGACAAAAATCGCGAGGCCTATGACCGCTCAAAGATAGAGTCCGGCGTTATCAAATCATGCCATAAAAGACCCGTATCTGCCGCAAAGGTTACCGAATGCATAGACAGCATAGAAAATGCCATATTTAATCTCGAAGAAAAGGAGATCGAAAGCACAAAAATCGGCGAGATTGTTATGGACAAGATAAAGGATCTGGATCAGGTGGCATATGTAAGATTTGCGTCGGTTTACAGAGAGTTCAAGGATGTAAATACTTTTGTAGATGAAATCAGCAAGCTGCTGAAGAAAGACCAGTAGGAAGATTCATGTCGGATTCATATCGTACCATCAAGAGCAGAGGACAGGCGGAGACCGTTATAAAAAAGTCCCGGTTTATCGGATATGCGGCGCCTGTAGCTTCCGAGGAGGAGGCACTGTCCTTCGTCGAAGGGATAAAGAAGCAGCATTATAATGCCAGACATAACTGCTATGCATTTGCCATAGGAAATGAAAATACGTTATACAGATTTTCTGATGACGGAGAGCCGCAGGGAACGGCGGGTAAGCCGATACTGGAGGTTATAACGGGGCAGGACATGGTAAATATCTGTATCGTCGTAACCAGATATTTCGGTGGCACCCTGCTTGGTACAGGAGGACTGGTGCGTGCATATACGGAAGCAGCAAAGCTCGCACTGGATGATGCCGGAGCCGTGACTTTTGCACTGATGACCGAGGTTTACATAACTACAAACTACAACGATTCGGGGAAGGTATCATATCTGTTAAATTCGTCAGATATCCTGATAGAAGATACCAGATATGAAGGTAATGTAACATTTCATACCTTGGTACCGGCGGAGCGAACAGAGGAGGTCATAGTAAGGATTACGGATGCGACTGCCGCCAGAGCGGAAATAACCAGAGGAGATGAGCGCTTCTTACCGCTAGATAGAAGCTAAAAATAGGTTGCCGGAAATATATATGATATATATTTGATGACGGGCAGATATGCGGACAGATCCACAAAGATCGGAGAAAATACCAGCGTGCATATAATCAGCATAGCCATCGCACCTGAAAATATGCGATAATTCCTAAAGATAAAACGGTATATCATACAAAATACAGTGCAGATTATTATATAAATGAAGATATGGAGCAGAAGACTTAGAGCTGATGCTCCATTATTATATATGACAAGAGCTATCCATGAGATGATACCCGCAGGAAGCGCTGATGCCAGAATATTCATCAGGCATATGCCAAGTCTTTTGCTTGAACGAACACGGTCGTATATGTGCTCATAGTCGTCTTTTAGATAATTATTCAGTCCGAGCATACATGCGATAAATATGATGATGCCGGTGAATCCATAAAAGGGAAATGTATCTGAATCAACAGACCTGCCATTATAGGTATCGGATGAGTTTGTGGTAATGGTAAAGAGTGAGTCGCCTGCCATGAGCGCATCATAATACTCATCGATGAAATCCGCCTGAGTCTCATCATACAGGCTGCCTGCTTCATCATTTTCCTGATAATAGGCCTTTACGATATCAGGTGCGTATATCGAGATTATATCATTATATATAACCTCCATGGAGATTTTCTCATAGTCTGTAGCAGGAGAGCAGATCACCTGTATATGGGAGTTTTTTATATCAAATGTAAAGTTCTCGGAGAAATCCTCCGGTATAATATAAGCACAATCAAGCTTTTTGGAGGCTACATCTGCATACAAATCATCCGTGTTATCATAGCTTACAAAGACGAAGCCATAGGCGGAAGCTTCAAGCAGCTCATTCAGCCTTGCAGCGTCTTCACCGGTGTCATAATTTATATAACCTGTATATATGTTGGTAGACATGGAATCGTCAGGCAGCATATAAATGAATGCCGCTATCAAAGGAAGCAGCAGGAGCAGACAGATATAAGCAGGTTTCTTTAATGTTCTCTTCACATAAATCAGATATTTGTTCATCATTTCATCCTCCTGGTCAGCCGGCAAACATAAGCCCGCACAGCAGGTCATTTAACCGGTATAGTGGTGTATATGGCGCGATATGTCTTATGACTTCCGGCAGGAGATTTTGAGGCACGAGTAGCCCGCCGACATATGCAAATATCAATACGGCGGATACCAGCAGCATACAGGCAGTATAGTGGCTGCCGGATATGCTTCCGATAAAAGTGATAAGGATAGCCGCGCAAAATGAAGTAAGAAACAGTCCGAGGACGAGCTTGAGGGAAAATACAGGCTGGTTCAGTCCGGAAGCATACGTAATTATGCAAACTGCGATACATCCCGCAATTGTTATGCCGCATAGATATATAAAGACGGATATCAGTCGGCTTAAAAATATCAGAAAATCATTTATGCCATATATATGTAGCTTGTTCCTCAGGGCGGTGTTATTTCCCTTCATAAAGCCCATGAAGGCGACTCCCGACAGAAGGGTAATCAGGATAACGGCCGTTACCATATAATGCTCTGTAACGGAATAAGTGCCTGTTACATAGATTTGTTCGGTTTCAAATATATCAGTACGCGCCAACACATATTCTGTCATCAGCATATTCAGGTCGTGATTTATGCTTTTTACCGTTTCCTCGGAAAGCTCCATATTCCTGGCCAGCTTGGTCCCGGTATAGATGGCAGCTTCTGATACTGCAAGCATCGAGGATGTAGATACAAATATCTCATTCAGGATATAAGACTCAAAGGTCCCATCGGGCTCATATACGACCTTTATCGGTGTGTTGGTGCCGTTATTTATGTCAGATATGATATTATCAGGTACGACAATCATAGCTGTCAGCTCGCCATCAGCAATCATCGAAAGACCCGTTTCTTCATCCGGTATCTCGATAATGGAGCAGTAGGAGCTGTAGCTGTCCATGCCTGCTACCATATTGTAAGCAGCAGCACCATAGTCAGATGATATATACATGACGATGCCCACGTTGATTGGCTGAGCCTCCTGCTCATCATAAAATAATCTGTCCGAACAAAATGCCGCAGCAAATAAGACTCCGCCTATAATGACGATGGAGATAAGGATGGATGGAATATATGTGAATATGCGTTTTATGTCAGTTATCAATAAGCGTATGAACATAGTCGTCCCTTTCCTTCACAGGCTGAAGCTGTTTATCCTTTAGCATAAAAATATCTGTGCAGATATCCAGGGCTGCAGTTTCATGGGTAGCCAGAATAATCGAGCCGCCCTGTGATATATATTCCTTCAGATAGGTCAGTATGCCGGATTTTACCAGTAGATCAAGCGCAGAAAGAGGCTCATCAAGGAGGAGCAGCTCAGGATTACTCATCATCGCGATAGCAAGGCTCAGACGCTTCTTCATACCGCCGGACATCTTGCTTACCTTCTTTTGGACGAAGGCGTCCACACCGAGCTTTGAAAAAAGCTCTCTATTATAGTCATTATATATATCTGAGCGGCGTCCCGGGAACCAGAGCTTTATATTATCCATACCCGAAAGCTCGGGGATGAGCGGATTATCCTGTGGCAGGAAGCTGACGTATGAGCTTAAGTCACTGCCGGTAATCCGATTTCCTGAGGCATCGGATTTATAAAAGTCTCCTGAGTCCGGTCTGATACAGCCTGCCAGTATGTTTAGCAGGGTGGATTTGCCGGATCCGTTCAGACCCAGCAGACCGATACAGCTTCCTTCCTTTATATCAAAAGAAATGTCCTTTAATATTTGTTTTTTTCCATAGCTTTTGCATATATTATCGATTACAAACATATAATCCCTCCGACAGATCTAGTATTCTTCTTCTATAACATGAAAATCCAGATAATCAAAATCTATTCCTTCGATAAAATTATCACGGGTAAATCTGGTTCTGGCATGGATGATGAAATCCTGTTGATTGGATTTCAGCCAGATGGGCTCCGCCAAATCAAATTCGTAGCACATTTCTTCGAGTGCTTTGTATACCTTTTTTGTTCTGGTCATGGTATAATCATCAATGCAGATGACGGTATCCTTTATCAGATGATTATCCTTCATGATTTTGCCCCATACTCTAAACATACATGATGCTCCGTTTCCTTGTATTTTTAATAACGCATGAGCACATTGTATCATTATCTGAGGAAAATAAAAACATAAATTTTCAACAGGATAAACACATTTGCGACACATTTTAAATGTATATTAAGTACAATCAAAAAAAGGAAGGAGACTTATTTATGAATAATTTTGAAAATGAAAACAATATTCCACAGGCTCCTGATAACCAGGAACCACAGATGAATACAGAACAGCCTAATATAGAGCAGCAGATGCACACGGAGCAGCCACACGCAGAGCAGCAGATGCACACGGAGCAGTCACATACAGAGCAGCAGATGCACACGGAGCAGCCGCATACAGAGCAGCAGATGCACACGGAGCAGCCGCATGTACAGCAGCAGACCTACAGACCATATATGACAGGGCAGGGCTACACACAGCCCGGACAAAACCTCTACAGATACAAGTATACACAGGGTATGCCGGGACAGAACGTGTACTATACAAATCCTCAGGCAGAGGCGAGAGCGGCAGCCGAAGCACATGCACAAGGACCTGCACCGACACCTGAAAATGAAGCCCCAAAGGCAAAGGTAAAAAAGACCAAAGTAAAAAAGCAAAAGGCTAAAAAAGCTAAATCGGGTATAGGAAAGAAATTTGCCATTACAGTTGCGGCAGCAGTGATATTTGGTATAGTGGCAGGCGGCGTATTTCAGGGAGTGAGATACGGCACGGATTTGCTTTTAGATAAAAATGAAACCGAAACCACGACAGAACAGACCACAGAGTCCGAAGAGAGCGAAAGCATCCTTACTACAAGCACAGGTACGGTAGATACGGTTTATGATGTATCAGAGGTAGCAGAGCTGGTTATGCCTTCTATCGTCGCTATAAATGGCACATACCTGACGACATATGAATACTGGTTCCAGACATATGAGCAGGAGAGCACGGGCGCCGGTTCGGGTATCATCATCGGAGAGGATGATGAGTATCTCTACATCGTTACAAATTATCACGTAGTAGAGGATTCAACTGAGCTTTCAGTAACATTCATAGATGATGAAGCTGTAGATGCTACGGTAAAGAGCTATGATGAAGACAACGATTTAGCTATCGTTTTAGTCGAGCTAAGCGATATCAAGAGCAGTACGAAGGAGGAAATCAAGCCTATTACCATCGGTTCATCTGATGATTTGACTGTAGGTACTCCATGCGTGGCAATAGGAAATGCACTGGGCTATGGTCAGTCGGTAACAGTAGGCTATGTAAGTGCTCTTGAAAGGGAAATCAGCGTATCAGATGGTACAATAACAGTGCTCCAGACAGATGCAGCCATAAATCCGGGCAACAGCGGCGGCGCTCTGGTAAATATGCAGGGCGAGCTGATTGGTATAAATACGGCAAAATATGTAGACAGCCAGGTAGAAGGAATGGGATACGCCCTTCCGATATCAAATGTCCAGGAAATCATCGATTATCTGATAGATAATGACCAGGAAGAAATCGTAAGCTCACAGGGTGATGATGCATATCTGGGTATCGAGCCTGTAGAAATAACATCTGAATATTCTTCAAGCTTTGGAATGCCTGCTGGAGTATATATTAAGTCTGTATTATCAGATACACCGGCGGAGGATGCCGGACTCCAGACAGGCGATATAATTACTGCGATAGATGATGAAACCATATCCTCAACAGAGGATTTGCATGAGATACTTGCCAAGCATTCGCCTGGAGATAAGATAGAGGTTACCTACTACAGAAATGATGGTAGGGATTATATGTCCTCAACAGTAACGGTAACACTTGGCTCCAAGCCGACAAATTCATAAGCGCATTAATGTTGATTTAACTCACATTTTTGAAAAACATCCCAAATAAAAGCATGGACATATGGCATAGCCCTCTATCGTCCGTGCTTTTTATTATTTATCATTATTTTACTTGAAAATAAATCCGCTTTGAGGCATTATAGATAAAGTGTATAACGTAAAGAAAAAATGGAGAGTATAAAGATGTATAAAGTAATTGCAAGAGATGGCAGGGCAAAAAGAGCTGTATTTGAGACGGTTCATGGGACTGTCCAGACGCCTGTATTTATGAATGTAGGCACGGCAGCAGCGATAAAGGGCGCCGTCTCCACTGATGATCTGCAGGAGCTAGGCTGCCAGATAGAGCTGTCAAATACATATCATCTGCATGTGAGACCCGGAGATACAGTTATAAAACAGTTAGGCGGTTTACATAAGTTTATGTACTGGGATAAACCCATACTGACTGATTCGGGAGGATTTCAGGTATTTTCACTGGCGGGACTCAGAAAGATAAAAGAAGAAGGAGTATCATTTCATTCCCATGTAGATGGAAGGAAGATATTCATGGGACCTGAGGAAAGCATGCAGATACAGTCAAATCTGGCATCGACGATAGCGATGGCATTTGACGAATGTGCCCCTGCAAAGGCTGACAGACGTTATGTAGAGGATTCGGTCGAGCGCACCTACAGATGGCTCGTTAGATGTAAGGACGAGATGAAGAGGCTGAATGCGCTGCCGGACACGATAAATAAGAACCAGATGCTATTTGGCATAAATCAGGGGGCGATATTTGACGATATCAGGATAGAGAATGCAAAGCAGATATCTGAGCTCGATCTGGACGGATATGCCATAGGAGGACTTGCCGTAGGAGAAAGTCATGAGGAGATGTATCATATACTTGATGCTACGGTGCCTTATCTGCCGACGGATAAGCCGACATATCTGATGGGTGTCGGGACTCCGGTCAATATACTCGAAGCGGTAGACCGTGGCGTAGATTTCTTTGACTGTGTATATCCGACGAGAAATGGCAGACATGCCCATGTATATACCAACCATGGCAAACTCAACCTGAAAAATGCCCGGTATGAGACAGATGACAAACCTATCGAGGAGGGATGCGGCTGCCCGGCATGCAGACATTACAGCAGGGCATATATCAGGCATTTATTAAAGGCGAATGAAATGCTTGGAATGAGATTTTGCGTCTTGCATAATTTGTATTTTTATAATAATATGATGAATGAGATACGCGAGGCGATAGAAGAGGGCAGATATGCTCAGTACAAAAAAGCAAAAATCGCTGACCTGACCTCACATGAGCAGGATTAAGATTAACAAATTTAAAAGGAGAAGTATCATATGAATCTTAACACATTAACCATGTTTTTAACTGACAGCACTGACGGTGATGGAGGCGGCACAAGCTCAGTAGTACTTATGGTGGTTTATATCGTTATATTTGCTGCCATTATCTATTTTCTGATGATTAGACCGCAGAAGAAGCAGAAGGTAAAGACTGAGGAGATGCACAACCAGATGGCACCGGGAGACAATATCATGACCACCTCCGGCTTCTACGGCACTATCCTCGACATCGTAGATGATACCACTATCATCGTTGAATTTGGTAACAACAAGAACTGCCGTATACCGATGCATAAAAATGCGATTGCTGAACTTGAAAAGCAAGGCACAAATGCGATAGAAGAGGATAAGGAAAAATAAGACCGTCCCGTATGCTAAGAAAAGCACCGCAAATTTTGTCAAAAAGGTATGGACTAAACGGTCGTTTTATGAGAAAATATCAAAGGAGTTTGGAGTTGGATAGGACTCCAAACATTTTATATGATTTTATATATTTGAAAGGAGTTACATAATGATTTACACTAAGGAAGTTGAAAACATGTGTCCTGTAGCAAAGGGCGCAAAGCATGAGCCGGCTCCTATTCCGGAAGAAGGAAAATGGGTACACTCAAAGAAAATCGAAGATATTTCCGGTTTTACACATGGTGTAGGCTGGTGCGCACCACAGCAGGGTGCATGTAAGCTGTCACTGAATGTTAAGGAAGGTGTTATTGAGGAAGCTTTGGTAGAGACCATAGGATGTTCAGGTATGACACATTCAGCTGCTATGGCAGCAGAGGTACTTCAGGGCAAGACTATACTCGAGGCACTGAACACAGACCTTGTATGTGATGCTATAAATACAGCTATGAGAGAGTTATTCCTTCAGATAGTTTATGGACGTACTCAGAGCGCATTTTCAGATGACGGCCTGGCTATCGGTGCTGGTCTTGAGGATCTGGGAAAAGGTCTTCGTTCACAGGTAGGTACCATGTATGCCACAAAGGAAAAGGGTGTTCGTTACCTTGAGATGGCTGAGGGCTATGTAACAGGTATCGCTCTGGATGCAGACAATGAAGTAATCGGATATCAGTTCGTTTCTCTTGGAAAGATGACAGACTTCATCAAAAAGGGCGACGATCCTAACACAGCATGGGAGAAAGCAAAGGGCCAGTATGGTCGTGTAGCAGATGCTGTTAAGATTATTGACCCAAGAGAAGAGTAATATAGAAAGGAGAGACGATAACAATGGCTTTATTTGAATCATATGAAAGAAGAATAGATCAGATTAACGCTGTACTTAACAGCTATGGTATCAGCTCCATTGAAGAAGCTGAAAAAATAACAAAGGACGCCGGACTGGACGTCTACGAACAGGTAAAGAAGATACAGCCTATCTGTTTTGAAAATGCATGCTGGGCATATACAGTTGGAGCAGCTATCGCCATCAAGAAGGGCTGCCGGAGAGCAGCAGATGCTGCCGCAGCTATAGGTGAGGGACTTCAGTCCTTCTGTATACCGGGTTCAGTTGCTGACCATCGTAAGGTTGGTCTGGGACATGGAAACCTCGGTAAGATGTTACTTGAGGAGGAGACAGAATGCTTCTGTTTCTTAGCAGGACATGAATCATTTGCTGCTGCTGAGGGTGCTATCGGTATCGCAGAAAAGGCAAATAAGGTTCGTCAGAAGCCTCTGAGAGTTATCCTTAACGGTCTGGGTAAGGATGCAGCTCAGATTATCTCAAGAATAAACGGATTTACATTTGTTGAGACAAAATATGACTATAAGGCTGCAAAGCTTAATGTCGTATATGAGAAGCCATATTCAGACGGACTTCGTGCTACAGTTAAGTGCTATGGCGCAGATGATGTTCAGGAAGGCGTAGCTATCATGCATCATGAAAATGTAGGCGTATCTATCACAGGTAACTCCACAAATCCTACACGTTTCCAGCATCCTGTAGCAGGTACATACAAGAAGGAGTGTATCGAGCAGGGCAAGAAGTACTTCTCAGTAGCTTCAGGCGGCGGTACAGGACGTACACTTCATCCTGATAACATGGCAGCAGGTCCTGCATCATATGGTATGACAGATACACTCGGTCGTATGCACAGTGATGCACAGTTTGCCGGTTCATCATCAGTACCGGCTCATGTTGAGATGATGGGTCTGATCGGTATGGGTAATAACCCTATGGTCGGAGCCACAGTAGCTGTAGCAGTTTCGGTTGAGGAAGCAGCCAAGGCAGGCAAGTTCTAAAGAAACGGCTTGATATAAAGGGCTATCGCTGACTTAGAAGGTCGGCGGTAGCCTTAAATTTTTTGAGGTGGTATATGTCTGAGAAAATATATGCAGCGATAGATTTAAAATCATTTTATGCTTCGGTGGAATGCCGGGAGAGGGGACTCGACCCGCTGACCACAAATCTCGTGGTTGCAGATGCGGCAAGGACGTCAAAAACCATCTGTCTGGCAGTATCTCCATCACTCAAAGCATATGGCATACCGGGCAGACCGAGGCTCTTTGAGGTAGAACAGAGAGTCAGGGAGCTAAATAAGCATGGAGAAAATATAGAATATATTACAGCTGTGCCGCGTATGGCATTATATATGGAGTACAGCACGAGAATATATGATATATATCTGAAGTATATAGCGCCCGAGGACATACATGTATATTCTGTAGATGAGGTCTTTATAGATATGACACATTATCTGAGGACCTATGATATGACACCGCGTGAGCTGACGATGAAGATGATAGGAGATGTACTTGATACCACAGGCATAACAGCTACAGCGGGTATAGGCACAAATCTTTATCTCGCAAAGATAGCTATGGATATCATGGCAAAGCATATGCCGGCAGATGAAAATGGAGTACGCATATCATCGCTTGATGAGATGACATACAGGAGAAAGCTCTGGAGTCATACTCCCCTGACCGATTTCTGGAGAGTGGGAAAGGGATATGCCGCAAAGCTTCGGGAGGTCGGCATATATACGATGGGAGACGTCGCCAGGTGCTCCATAGGACGTGAGGATGAATATTACAATGAGGAGCTGCTGTACAGGATGTTTGGCATAAACGCCGAATTGCTGATAGATCACGCATGGGGATATGAGCCATGCACTATGGAGCAGATAAAGGCGTATAAGCCTGAGACAAACAGCCTGAGCTCAGGACAGGTGTTAAAAAACCCATATACTGCAGATAAAGCAAAGCTGATAGCGATGGAGATGACAGATGCGCTGGTTCTGGAGCTGGTAGACAAAGAGCTTATGACTGATCAGCTGGTGCTCAATGTGGGATATGACATAGAAAATCTTACAAATCCGGAGATCAGGGATGAATACAAGGGTCCCGTAACCATAGACAGATATGGCAGGAAAGTACCAAAGCATGCGCATGGAACGATAAATCTGGAGAACCATACATCATCTACGAAGGCTATATTGGATGCTATGGCAGCGCTTTTTGACAGGGTTGTAGATGTAAGACTCCTCGTCAGACGCATCACCGTTACGGCAAATCATGTAATCAGAGAGGATGAGGTAGAGGAGCAGCGGGAGACAGTACAGCTGGATCTCTTTACGGATTATGAAGCTATGGAGAGGGAGCAGAGAAAGGAAAAAAATATGCAAAAGGCAATACTTGATATCAAGAAAAAATATGGCAAGAATGCCATACTAAAGGGGATGAATCTGAAGGAGGGTGCTACGGCAAAGGAAAGGAACGATCAGATAGGAGGACATAAGGCATGAAGGATTATGAAGATATCATAAATATGCCTCATCATATATCAAAAAAACATCCTCAGATGCCAGTAGAAGCAAGAGCTGCGCAGTTTGCGCCGTTTGCAGCTCTGACAGGCTATGAAGCTTTGATTGAGGAAGCTGCGAAAGCTGCAGATGCTGAACCGGAGACTAAAGATGATCGTGATTGGGAAAATTTATATTGACAAAATATGAAGTGAAGCGCTATACTAACGATAGTTAGTAGACGCTAACTAAAATAGTTGTGAAGGAGATGACTATAATGCCGCCAATAGTTGGTTCAGCAATCGTTATATTAGTTGTTGCTGCTGCCTGTTTTTTTGCGATAAGGAGTATGGTAAGAGATAAAAAAGCAGGAAAGTCGCTGCAATGTGGCGGAAATTGCAAAAATTGCAAGGGATGTCATTGAAGAAAAAAAGCAGTGATACATAAAAATGTATCACTGCTAAAATATTATTCTGTTGCTTCTTCTGTGGTGGTATCTGCCTCTTCCCCGGCAACTTCTTCTTCCTCAGTTTTCTGTGGAAGATTAACCAGATGATCGATGAGGTTACCTACACATTTGGTGGCGCTATAATAGCTCTCGAGTAATTCCTCGAAATAAGCAAGTCCGCTTTCTTCTAAGTGATAGTAAACTCTGACTCTTTTCCGACCGACTAATTTGGAATATTCACTAATCTTGTTTTCCCGCTCCAATTTATAAGTGGCAGCATAAATAGAATTCTGCGAGATAGGGAAAGCGTTCTCTGAAATATCCTGAATGGTTTTCACAATATCGTATACATATGAATCCTCATTTTTCAGAATCGCTAACACGAGCAATTCTGTAACCCCCACGAAGAAATAATTTTTGCTGTTTATGTTCATACTATTCTTCCTTGCCATAAAGTGTTAAAAATAAATTACTATTAATTATAGGATTTGTCAATGCTCATTTGAGTTTAACAATATGTTGTATAACTTTATGACACAACACCTGATGCACTGCATCACTTCTCCTATCTTGAAATAAGAGCATCAGTAATTATAATCATATCGGGAATATCCACATCCAAAATATCAGTATCTGACGTGTCATTATAATTTAATACGATTGTTTCATCTGTTTCATTTGTTTCGTCTGTTTCATTTGCGCTGTTTGGAACGATTAGCCCGTTTATAATTACCTGTCCGTCGATAACCTCATCCTCATCACAGTCACTGATTACTTCTTCACAGATTACTGCTTCCTGTCTTTTCGCTATAGCATATATGCCGTGAAGGTATATCGCACGTGAGACAGCGCCAATCATAATAGCCAGCATCAGCACAAATGCAAGACACTTTACATATTTTGATAATTTGAGTTTTTTCAGAATAAAACTCGTGTTCATGGATGATATGTAAGAATATAAAACATCTTTTGGATATCCGAATGTTTCGATTAAATCATTCATACTTTCTATTTCGACATCGTCGATGCAGTCTAGTATATATTCTTTAATTTTTGATATATACTTTTTGTTATACGCTCCATGTAAAAGAAATACAACTCGTATCCAGAAAATGTATTTCCTGCAAAGATTCTCTTTGATCTCGCTATTGTTTTTGATGTTCTTTTTGTTTTCCATAGCTTTCCGCTCCTTTATTTTTTATAGTTTTTTATACGCATATTTATATATAAATAATATATAAACTTATTTATAACATACATTTAATGTTCAATATTGTCAATAGTTTTCACAAAAATGCTTAAAAATACCCTTAATGCAAATACAAATAAAAGAATAATAATTAGAAACAAAATACTATTGACAAACACCATCAAACGTATTATAATTACACCAAATTCTAACAAACAAATAATTATTAGGAGGTTAGTTTTATGAACAAGACAACAGTAAGGAATGAAGCAAGAAGAAAAAAATCAAGAAAACTTAAAAGAGGGATAGCAACTATAATGGTTGCTATGTCAATGGTATTTGCGATACCAACAGTTAGTAATGCGACTACAGTAACAACAAGTAAATATTCATCTTCTGGAACTTATTACTATTACGTAAGACAATCAGGAAGTTCAACAGAACTGGGCGTAATGAAGCTTTCACATGATAGCACTACGGTTTACAACACATTTACAGCCTCAAAGAGTCTGGGGGCTGTCAAAGTATATGTAACCTATAATAGTGATAGCGGTTACAAATCAAATTCAGTTTCATCATTATCTACCAATGCATCTGTTATAGCATCCAAATCTATATCAGGTACATATAGTAAAACATATGGATATTGTAGCGTTACTTATTAACACAATTAAGAATTGATTTACAAAATGTATGTAAAGGGAGCGCTGATGTCGCGAAGCAACACCAGCGCTCCATGTTTTATAGATTGGAGGGAATGTGTTATGAAGAAGATAATCAGTATTATTATAATTATCTTACTTGTAGTTTGCATTGCTGCAGGCATCGTTATTGGGGTCAAGCTTTCAAAAGATTGGCCGGATGATCCTGTTTATGCAGATACAATGTTTTATACGGATGAAGGTGTTTATTATATAGTAAATCATGAGAGATTAGTATTTTATGATTATGAAACAGATGCAGAAACAACTGTATGTAGTAAGCCTGACTGTGAGCATACTGATAATAAATGTGATGCTTATTATGATGCATTTGTATCCTCGGTTATGGTATACAATAATAAGCTCTATGTAATGTATTCTCCTTTAAGTAATGAAGAATATGATGAAAATATGATAAAAATTGATTCAGAAACAACAATCGAGGAATCTGATCTTGATGGAAGTAATCGTAAGGTTATATATACATCTAATAATGGTACATTACAAAGCATGTGCGGTGTAGGAGATAAGATATATTTTACGAAGTATGAATATCAGGATCCTGATAATATAGAGATGAGCACATATTACATGGACACTTATCTTTTTAGCTATAATCTAAATTGGGGAAACACGAAAGAACTGATAAAATATGATGCATCAGACAAACAATATAACGCTAATTTAGAGATTATTTACTACGACAAGGATTGTTCAGAATTATTTCTAAAATTTAAATATAATGATATAAGCGGAGAAACAGAAAGCACATATAATCAGATAATATCATATAAAGAAGATGAAACTAGAGTGGCAGCTTCTCTTCCTGAAAATGCAACCTTTGATACGGTATCGATTTTGAAAGAAAGAATTTGTTGTATATATATTGAAGATTGTTATGATTATGATGATGGAGTAAAAAAAATTATCATTATGGATATGGAGGGTGATATAATAAGTGAAATCGCTACATATGATATATCTTGTTCATTGCTTGATTATGGAAGTTGGTGCATGATACTTCTGGATGATGAAAATAAAATGCTCTATGATATAGAAAATGATAAATGGTACATAGGAAATATAGGAGAAACATGGATACCGGATATGTATCATATAGACGTTGATAATAATGTGATTTTTTATGATAGAACGGATTATACCGGTATAGAACCTGGAACTGTTTTTACAGAAAACCCTTCTTCGTATATCAGTGGAAATTGGAGCGAATTTCTTGCGGAGTATTTCACAGCATATAATGATGAAATTTTTGACTGGATATCGGTGTATTAATAAAGAAAAATTCTTCCGCCATTTAGCGGGAGAATTTTACTATTACAACAAATATTCATGTTTCCTGTCGTTTCATACACTATCCATTGACAAAAAGGGTCGTGGTTTTATACTTTAAAAATGTAACTGGTAGTTTAGAAATATTTGCAGCGGAGGGCTTGTGCTATGGAGATGGAGATAAGAAATATAACAAAACAGTACAAAAATAAAACAGCGGTAAAAAATATAAACATAACGTTGAAGGAAGGGATATATGGACTGCTCGGTCCAAACGGAGCCGGAAAATCGACGCTTATGAAGATGATGGTAGGAAACCTGAAACAGACTGAGGGCAGTATCCTGTATAAGGGACAGGATATCTCGGATATGGGAGCGGAATATAAAAGACTGATAGGATATATGCCTCAGCAGCAGGAGGTTTATCCTTATTTTACGGGTCGGCGTTTTCTGATTTATATGGCTGCGTTAAAGGGGATTTCCGATAAAAATACAAATAAGCATGTAGAGGAGCTGGCGGAAAAGGTAAATCTGGCGGATGTGCTTGATAAAAGGATAGGAGGATATTCCGGCGGTATGAGACAGCGTATACTTATAGCGCAGGCTCTTTTGGGAAACCCTGAGATATTGATTTTTGATGAGCCGACGGCAGGACTTGATCCGAAGGAGAGGATAAGAGTGAGAAATCTCATATCGGAAAATTCGGCGGGAAAGATAGTGCTTATAGCTACACATGTAGTTCAGGATATCGAGTTTATATCAAATCAGATATTGATGTTAAAGGAAGGAGAGCTAATCGCGAACGGAGAGCCGGAAGAGCTGGTCAGACAGATAGACGGATGTGTATGGGAGACGGATATAGCTCTATCATCAGTAGATGAATATACAAAGGGTAAAAAGGTTTCAAATATCATGAGGGTAGAAGGAAACGCCAGACTAAAGGTGGTTTCGGAGAAAAAACCGGATGCAGATGCCAGAGAGGTAGCGCCTGATTTGGAGGACTATTATCTGTATACATATTCTGATTAAAGAGCTCGGAAAAATTTGTTTGAAAGGATAATGCTATGAAGTTTTTACGATTATTAAAAAATGAATATTATAGAGTATTTGGTAATTACAAAATAGTCCTGGCGATGCTCCTGTTTTTCGTTGGAAATGCTGTTTTGCTATTTTTCTATACGGGAAATGATGATGTAGACCGGATGGAATATAAAGAATTGAAGGAAACACTGTCTGCGATAAATGAAGAGGAACGGCTGTCTACGCTTTATGAGATGCAGATGGAGGGACAGGACACTGAGGCAGTAAATCAGCTTATTGATGAATATGAGACGGCATATGGCTACTCCGAATATCTGGCAAAGATACAGGAGGAGGCAGTAACAAATGCTCAGGTATCGATATTTAAGAACAGTACATTTGCCACCCAAAATCTAAAAAAAACGGCGGAGGCTTTTGCAAAGCTTTCTGATGTGGAGGTAGAATGTACGGGAAGCTACGGCCTGAATCTGGTAATGTCATTTATGGGAACGGATATTTTTCTTTTGATTATCACCATGATACTGATAGCCATCGTGCTTTTGGACGATAAAAAGAGTGGGATAATGCCGATGCTTAGAGCTACGCATTATGGCGGGAAGACCTATGCTGTCGTAAAGATGACAACTGTAACTACGATATGCTTTGCCATGTCATGTATCATGAAGACCTGCAATATTCTCATGGGCCTGATTTTATATGGCGATGTATCTTTTGACGCGAGCTTTCAGTCGCTGTACGGTTTTGATAAGAGCAGCTTTGAGTGCACGATAGGACAGGGAGTGGTATGCGGCATACTTTTGAGCGGCTTCGTCTATATATTTTTAAGTATTGCGATGTTCCTGTTTGCTGTTATGGCTGATAATTATATCATCTACTATCTGATAACCGGGGCATTTTTGGCTTTGGAATACATACTGTATTATATGGGGATGCACAAGGGCGTGCTCACGATATTTGCCAAGCTGAACATATTGGCGATGGTTTCGCCAAATTCATGCATGGTATATTATAATTATAATCTTTTTGGGAGGCCGGTTCCGATGCTTCCTGTAAATATAGTGGGGATATCGATATTGACAGTCATTGCGGCTGTAGTGGCTGTTATATTATTTGCCAGAAGTAATGTGGAGTATCGTGCGGTATCATTCCATCTGGGGAATAAAAAGAAAAAGCCAGGACATGGGCTGATGAATAATGAGGCTTACAAGCTGTTTATAGGAAATAAGGTTTTGGTGCTTATCGTCGCGCTGGCTTTGCTTCAGGTCTACCTGTATCATGATAAAGCGGTTAGCTGGTATACTGATGAGATTTTGTACAAATCCTACATCAATCAGATAGAGGGCGATTATACAGAGGAAAAATACGCGATAATGGAAGAGGAGGCTGAAAGGTTTGAAGATTTGTATAGTCAGCTTGAAGAGTATGATGATGAGCTAAACAGTGGTGAGATAACTCAAAGACAGTACGATGAACTGATAGAGCCTGTACAGGAGGAATTGAATCAGGAGAATGCCTTTAACAGAGCATACAAATATGTCACATATATAAAGGATCTGGAGGATGAGAACAAGGGTATCGTATATGACAGAGGCTGGAAGTACCTGGCAGGAGACGGAACCTATGAAAATGAAATACTAAATGGAATAATACTCATGCTGTTTATCATACTGGCTCTCGCCGGTATCATATCGCAGGAGGACAGGTATAATATGAATGCGCTTATAAATACAAGCTATAAAAAGAGGCGGTCGTTAGGCGATAAGATCATAATTATGATGCTTGTGGTGCTGTTCGGATATCTGGCGGTGTATCTTCCTGAACTGATATGGGTCATGAAGGGCTACGGACTAAGCGGAGAGGATTATTCGGTAAGATCGGTTATGCTCTTGCAGAATGTCACGCTTGACTGTACGCTAAAGCAGTATTTTGTGATAGTCTATATCGTGAGATTTTTGATGACAGCATTTGCGGCTGCTGCTGCGGCACTTATCGGAAAGCTTGTGAAGAACCAAAATATTACGATTATCATAGCCATCATCATCTTTATCATGCCGTTGCTTCTGAAGATGATGGGGATAGATGTAATAGACAGCTTCAGCTTTAATCGTTTTATATCAGGTAATATGCTTTTTATCAGAAGCTGAAGAATTTAAAGAGAAAATTATAGGGGCTGTCGCACTAAGTAATTAGTAGTGTAAAATATGAGAAAAATTTTGAATCAAACCCAAAAAATCAAAAAATAACTACATTCTTTTCAAATAAATAAAGTCCATCAAATGGCGTATTTACAGCCTTTGGTGGACTTTTATCTTTTTGTAACTGTCAAAGACGAGATTATTGCAAGGGATTTATAATAAAATCCCATACAGTTATATAATAAACTATAACTGTATGGGACACGTTTTTTACTGATAATGTTTTGGCAATTTATCACTTTGCATTTTGCATCTGGGCGCATATGGCATCGACATCATAGTCTGGAGCAAAAGCATCGGCTATATCGCAGATACTTTTGATCTTATCATAATCTTCTTCCAGTTCGTCTGCGATTGTCTCAGGTGTTTTATTTTTCTTAAGCTTCCGGCAGGTTAAGGAGACAAGAGTTTTCTCTATTCCTTTCTCTATTCCTTTTTCCATTCCTTCCTCTATTCCTTTTTCCAATATGATATCACTCAAATTACACATGACGTTCACGCTCCCTTCGATTGTTTCGGTTATCTCTATGTCATACTCCGATAGGTTTTTCTTTTTCTCTTCGATACTGTCATTCCTGAGCAGGTCCTCAAGCATGGCGATTAATATGTTTTTTGATTTTGTATACTGCTTTCATTTGGCAGGGGCTGCCATGCCATGGAATTTGTAAGTCCCGCCTCCAGCGGTTTTGATGTGACATTGCCGATATTCTCAATGACATCCTGTATCGGTATGTTCTCAAATTCCGTCAGGCTGTACTTTAAGATTCTGGCAAATATCTGCCTGTCTGCCAGCAGGTTCTTGACATTTTGATCGTACTGTACCTGCAGCCCGCTCCTTGACGCTTCAAGAGCGTTTGTAATCTGTGTGTTTCTCTCCATCCATTGTACCTCCTATTAATATTTGCAGGAGGTTTAGTTGAACCTCGCTGCTTTGTTTAAATGGATTTTAAAGCATTGAGGTTCTTTGATTTGCAGGCACGTTATTATTATCTTTATCTTATTTTATCTTTAATTATTATCTTTAATTATTATCTCTCATAGCCTGCATGTGATGAAATGCTTTTAGAAGTATTTCCAAAAATGAATAGTCATGCTTTGCTGAAAGTGTAACATATGAGGCTGGGGGATTTTAAGTGGATTTTCACAAAAACAGCTGCCCTGATAATGAAATTTTAAATGCATCTTGTTTAATTGAACTTTTTTATAGCTATTGTTATGATATAATGAGCGCAAGCGAGCGTGAGCAGGCGGAGCCTATTCAACGCGAGCGGCGAATTGGGAAATGAACCACAGGTTCATGATATAACACATCTGAATAAGACACGGATATTATATCACATCTTTTCCTTTGGTGGTGTAAATTTTTATTAATATGTAAGTCGAATTTTATGCACCATCTAATGACTTACGGGAAAGGACATGATTATATGTCTAAAGAAAAACATCTATGTCAATATTACCAATATGATTTCATTGACAAAATGTTAGTTACAGATGCAAAGTATGTTGGGAAATATGATTTTCCAATGTTACGGCAAAATAATCCTGACTTATCTGATATTGTATGTTGGAAACCATTCAACTATTTACTGGGATTGAAAAATCCTGAAGTAGTGGGAATACACTGTTTTGTGGATGATTATCAATTTGTAAGGTTGAGAAAAAACACTTCAAAATATGAAGAAAAAATTGCAAAATTACCATGTTTTATATGTACAGATTTTAGCATTTTTAGAGATGCGAATACAGATATTAATGTTGAGCAGGTAAGAAAAAATCGTACCATGGCATATGTTATGCAAAAGATTAATCATAATACAATTCCAACAGCAGGGTTCGGTGGAGAGGATACATGGGAATGGTGTTTTGATGGCATTCCTAAACATTCAACAGTTGCGGTTACGACAAATGGAATATGAAATGATGCTGAAGCAAGACGCCTTTTTGCAGGCGGTATTCATACTTTGATAGTAAAAATTGAACCAGTGCAGTTGGTCGTATGTGGATTGTGCCCAGAGTGGATAAGTACCCGTTACAAAGACGTCCATGTGATATCGATTCCTAATTATAATCAGATGAGGAGGAATGCGTAACATGGGTGGATATGGAGCGTCCAGCGGACGTATAAAAGAAGACTTTTATTATGATACAGGTGGATATAAAGTCAAAGACGATAATGCAATTACTGTGGGTGAATATTATATTAAAAGAGGATATTATGTGGCTTTTTTACAGGAAAATCCACCTCATAAAAGGGCTGATTTGTCAGTCGAAGGGGTTCATGTTGAAGTTAAAGGAATGACATCCACAAATACAAATAAAGTTGCAAATAATATTCGAGAGGCATTTGAGCAAATTAAGGGTGATGATTATAAGTACCCAGAGTCTCTATATCAAGCGGAAAGAGTAGTCATACTATCAAAGTATCAAACACTAAGAGAAGCTTATAAAATTGTTTATGGAGGCTTTCGAAAGGCAAAATCTAAAGGCTTTATACCAGATTTTGGAGAGGTTTATCTATTACATAAAAATGAGATGATAAAATTTTAAGGAGATAATATTATGGCAAGTTTAAAATGTAGCAATTGTGGTTATGGAATACATTATCATGGTATATCAAATGGAACGGAATATATCCTCTTTGATTTGAACTTTTGGAATTGGATTATTACTCAAAAATTTGATAAAAACAAAAAGACATATGATAAAAGCGGATATCCTTTTTTGTATCGTTCTGATTCAATTCAAACAGAATTTGTAGATAAGGTTTATCATTTTTGGAAATGTAAAAAATGTGGTACATTAGCTTTTTTTAAACCGGAATGTAATATGGTGGACTCGGTATATACTCCGGATGAATCTTATAAACCAAATTATAACTCTAAAAAAATAGGACGTTTTATTTGTTTTGATGACCATTTGTGGGATGAGATTACAGAAAAAGCTCTTCCTGTAAATGAAATTATGGTAAAATATGTTCCTGCAATGTACGTTCTTTTTTTTGAAGATGGCATATTGTGCTGTCAGGATTTTGATGGTGAATATCCTATAATGAGATATAAAAAAGGTGTAATTTCAGATTTTATATGAATGGAAGATGTTTTTTAACGAGGTTTAACGCGATTCTTTTTTCATTGCAATAATCACAAGGCATGTGATAAGATATTCTTAGAAGGGTCAGTGCCCATATTTTATATTTAAATTTAAGGAGGAGAGCGTATGGGAATGAAAAAGATTTTTTGTAGAACATTTGTGATAATGTTTATTACCGCGATGATGGTATTTGCGCCTGCACATGTGCTTGACGTATGTGCATCGGAGAGTCTAGATGAAACGGGTGTAAGCCTGATTGACGGGGATGATTGCGAGACTGGGCTGGAGGCTGATACAGATGCAGAACCGGCACAGCCCCTGACCTTTGATGAAATAGAAGCAGATGAAGATACAGGAGCTTCATTGTCGTCTACGGAATCATCAGGTACCTGTGGTACAAACGCAACATGGACACTTTCAGATGGCGTACTTACGATTTCGGGAACCGGCGAGATGGATGATTATACCTCATCTAGTCTTCCGGGCTGGTATAGCAGTCGGACCAGTATTACATCCATAGTGGTCGAAAGCGGGATAACAAAGATTGGAAAGCTGGCGTTTTATAATTGCACGAAAGCCACATCAGTTTCCATTCCAAATACAGTAACATCGCTTGGTAATATGGTGTTTGCAGAGTGCTCATCACTGACGTCAGTGACTCTGCCATCCGGTATAACGGAGATTCCATATGGAACATTTGCAAATTGTACCAGTCTGACATCACTTACGGCTACAGGTGTTACAACATACGGTTCATATGCATTTCAAAATGTCGGTTTTACAACATTTACAATCGGCGCAAAGGTTACAGACATAGATACTCTTGCTTTTTACAATACGGAAAGTATCACAGCCTTTAAGGTTGCATCCGGAAATACTACGTATACAGCGTCAAATGGCGTGTTATTTACAGATGGTGGAAAAACACTGTTTGCGTATCCGGCGGGAAACACAAGTACAAGCTACACGATATCTGATACTGTAACCAAAGTAGGGGATTACGCATTTATATATTCCGGAAACCTCCAACAGATAAATTTCGGTTCCGGGGTTACAGCCATAGGAGATTCCGCATTCCGCGGAAGCGGGCTGACATCGGTTGCTATTTCAAATAATATAACTGAAGTAAGCAATTTTACGTTTTATAATTGCACCAGCCTTAAAACTGTGACATTTGGTACAGGCCTAAAGGAAACGTCATATGAGATGTTTGAAAAGTGTACGGCTCTTACGACGATTAATTTTGGCAGTACATTAAATTCACTTTATGCCAGAACATTTGCATATTGCGGTGCTCTGACAAGCGTAACACTTCCGAGCACCATTACATCTATCGGAAATGCGTGCTTTGGAGAATGTACGAGCCTCAAGAGCTTTTCATGTAGTGGGCTGACATCTGTTCCTTATCAGGCTTTCTTTGGTGATACTTCACTTACAGAGGTTACGTTAGGAACGGGACTGACTATCATTTACAGATGTGCATTTTACGGATGCTCCTCTCTCCTTGAGGTGGTGCTCCCATCCACCATTACCTTCGTACATTCGGATGCATTTGAGACCTGTACGAACCTGGTACAAACCGGCACATCACTTACCGCATATGGAGTAAATGGACTTCGTTCGGCTGATACGGTTACCGTAACAGGAACGAGAAATTATACCAATGCATATAAGGTACTCGACCTTGTAAATGAGGAGCGTGTGGCAAACGGACTGTCAGAACTCGTCATGAACGAATCGCTGCTGGAGACTGCTATGCAGCGTGCGGCCGAAACATCTGTCCTCTTTGAGCATACAAGGCCGGATGGCGGATCGTGCTTTACGGCAAACAGTCTTATGAGCGGAGAAAATATAGCATACGGTTATGGAAGTGCCGATGATGTCATGGAGGGCTGGATGAATTCGTCCGGTCACAAGGCAAATATACTCGGCTCAAGCTATACAACCATTGGTATCGGATGCTTTATCATAAATGGTACTTATTATTGGGTACAGTGCTTTGGTACAGGAAGTGATACATCGAGCTGTGCATCCCCTTCAAACAAAACGGTTTCTCAGACTATTACAGTTGCTACCGGGACATTTGAAGAAGCGACAACCACTTCTGGTATTATCTGGGGTGATTTGGAGGAATATGAGTATGCGCTCACCCTTAAGCTTGCGGCTAGCAAGGTTGATATAGGTGCATCTACAACTGCAACCGTATATATAAAAAATCCAGGAAATAATGCCCTGACCAAGGTTACGGGAAGCTTTACCTGGAAGAGCAGCAACACGGCAGCTGCTACTGTAAGTGCTGGAACGGTTAAGGGTATAAAATTTGGCAGTGCAAATATTTCGGCGACCACACAAAAAGGCGGCTTTACCGGCTCTGCGACGGTTAATGTGTATGATGCCGATTACACCGGTATACTCAAGTATGCTAATGATGGCAAATGGTACTATGTAGTAAAGGGCGTGAAAACAAGCTATAACGGTATAGTGAAGAATACGAGCGGCAACGGCAAATGGTACTACGTAAAGAACGGTGTATTTACGAGCTATAATGGTATCGTGAAAAATAGCAGCGGTAATGGTAAATGGTATTATGTGAAGAATGGTGTATTTACGAGCTACAACGGCATCGTAAAGAATAGCAGTGGCAATGGCAAGTGGTACTATGTAAAGAACGGTGTATTTACGAGCTATAACGGCATCGTGAAAAACACCAGCGGTAATGGCAAGTGGTACTATGTAAAGAACGGAGTATTCACAAGCTATAATGGCATCGTAAAGAACACGAGCGGCAATGGCAAGTGGTACTATGTAAAGAAAGGAGTATTCACGAGCTATAACGGTATCGTAAAAAATACCAGCGGTAATGGCAAATGGTATTACGTGAAAAATGGTGTATTTACTTCAACGACAGGTCTGGTAAAGAACACGAGCGGCAATGGCAAGTGGTACTACGTAAAGAACGGCGTATTTACCACCTATACAGGCAAGGCAAAAGTTGCCGGAAGCTCAAGCAGCAAGTATTACTATGTTGTAAAAGGCCTTTTGAGTAAGTGATGATTTTAACCTGTCGGAAGCTTAAGAAAAATAAAACACCGGAGGTAATCGCAGACGAGCTGGAAGAAGATTATGATAAGATCAAAAGCATCTGCGATATAGCCGATGCTTTTGCACCTGACTATGATGTCGACGCCATATGCGTTCAGATGCAAAATGCAAAGTGATAAAGTATCAAGATACTAATAGAGGAAAATATATTCCATACAGTTATAGTGCGATATACTTGAAGAGTACGCGAAAGAATATGCAAAGGAAAAAGTATTAAATGATGCAACAAAAATAAAAAAAAGAGATATATAACTATTAAAGTAATGTTTTATACTAACCTGTATTTTTTTATGAAAGGAATGATTCTAAATGAAAAAGGAATATTTAAGAAACAAAGAAATATGGCTATTGCTGTCCTTGCAGTTCTTGTCATGTCCATGTTTGGTACTGTAGCTTTTGCTTCCGGTACAGGCTCAGCCGCAAAAATTGGTACATATTGTACCATATCAGGGGCATTTGTCAAATTAAATAAATCACAAATATATGGAAATGCCTATATTATAAATAAAACCGGTGGGAAAGCATATATGACGATTAATTTAAAACAATACGATGCAACCGGGGCTTTGTATGATACAGATTCATATAGCGGGGTAATAAGTTCGGGAGGAAAGCTAAGCACTGAAAGTATTGCCACTTTAAATGTATATACAATCAAATCTACCGGCTCAGTGTATAAGGGAACATCTTCTTCTTCGGGTCAGTTGGAAACGCTTACGATTACAATTAACTAAGATTTATAAAAATGAGAGGGAAAGGAAAAAAGCAAAGCGGGGGCATGTGAATGTTAAAGCGAAGTATACATGAATTAAAAAATAATATATATATAAATGCACTTATATGTATCCAGTTTGTTATTGTGTTGGTGCTGTCTATATCCGTCTCATCCATTGTAGTCTATTATTATAAATATTATAACAGCTTTAAGGACTATTTTGAATCAGATGGATATTTGTATATCACAGAATATGTGTATGTAAATGATGAAAATTCATTGGCATATAACACGGATCAGATAGAAGATATACTGACGGGAGCTGAGGTAACAGGTACTTATGAGTTGTGGGCTTATTATTTTGATGCTGACGGTAATCCGATGGAGATGACATCCATAGGTTATGATGATGAAATAATTGATGCATTTACGCCTGAGCTCGAAGAGGGTGCATGGCTTAGTAACGATGAAAATGATGGCTCATACATAGAGGCAGTCGTATCGGCAAATGATGATGATATCCAGGTTGGCGATATCATACTGGTAAATAATATATATTATGATAATGACCTCGAAAAAGCTTTTAAGGTAAAGATAGTGGGAAAGCTCAGTGATGGAGCAAAAATAGTAGGATATACAGAAAATGCATATGGCGCAAATGGAGATTACAGAGATGTCTATTGTGATTACTATCTGGAGGATGAAGAAACCCCGGTATTATTATTTAATGCAGAAAGCTTTTTGGAATATGCCGAGCTGCATGGTGATAGTGATACACAGCCTATTGTAAATGGTGTGTTATTTGTAACATTTTCGGAGGATTTGACGGATGAGGAAATCATCAGTAACCAGACTATTTTGACGAACTATGTAAATCGAATCGATAAAAATGATCTTTCATCCATAAAGGAGAAAAGCAAGGATAATCTCGAGGAAAAAGTTTTCTCCATTATACCAATATTTATCGGCGCATTTGTGCTTGCCATTGTAAGCTCGCTATGCTCTATAGCCGTGTCGGTAAAAAAACAGATGAAGAATTATGCTATTTACAGTATTTGCGGTATGAATTGGAAGACCTCTTCAGTTATATCGATTATTAATACATTCATACTTGCGGTAATATCTTTGCTTTTGAGTATATTAAGCGTATGTGTCATATCCGCCATAAATACGGAGACGACTATGTGTATCGGAGCTTATCAATTAATATGTTGTGTGGGTGTAATTATTATATATATCATTATTTCTGCTATTATGCCGTCGCTGATAATAAATGGGACGAGTATCAATGAGATATTGAGGAATAATGATTAAATGTCAAATATGAGAAGGTGAAAAATAAAATGATAAGACTTAAAGATATAGAAAAAAGCTATAATGTAGGTCAGGCAAATGAGATAAAGGTATTAAAGGGAATATCTATAGAAATTGATACAGGAGATCTCGTTGCAGTAGTAGGTAAATCTGGCGCTGGCAAATCCACCCTGCTTCATATCCTGGCATGCATTGATACATATGACAGTGGAGAGTATTATATCGATGATCTGCTGATAAAGGACATGAGTGAGCATAAGCTTGCAAGAATCAGAAATGAAAAAATAGGTATAGTAATGCAGGATTTTGCCCTGGTAGAAGATTTCACGGCGTTACAAAATGTCGTGCTGCCACTGGACTTTGCAAAAGAAAAGAAACCGGATGGCAAAAAAATGGCCTTGGATGCATTAAAACAGGTGGATATGCTGGACCTGGCAAAAAAGAAGGTTAAAAATATGTCGGGTGGACAGAAACAGAGGGTAGCTATAGCGCGAGCAATAGTTAATAATCCGGCTTTCATCCTTGCTGACGAACCGACGGGAGCTTTGGATTCGGGAAATGCAGATGCAATAATGAAGCTGTTTAAAGGCTTGAATAAAACCGGAAAAACCGTAATCGTAGTAACACATGACAGGGAAATAGCTGACAACTGCAACAGGATAATTACCATAGCTGATGGAGAAGTGCATTAAAAGAGGGAGGAAGATGCTGTGTCCTTGAAATACATGTTAAAAAATATTTACTCATTTATAACAGGAAATCTTATGATATTTATTCTTCTTATATTGAGTACCATTGTATCATCTGTGGTTATCTTTTTTGCATATGGGGTATATCAGAATTATAATCTTGTTCTGACCTATGATGAAGGAGATTCTGATAATAAATATATCATTATGACATTCCAAAATGACGAGGAAGCATATGTGACAAAGGATGAATTTATGGAGTGTGTATATGAGATAGGGAATATAAGCGATTCATTACGTGAAGAGATTTCCTTGTACACTTTGGATGGTACGACAGATACGTGTGACGTGGAATATAAATTTTTATATGAGGATGGCGAGGTCAGGTATCCGGAGATTTTTGCATATAATATGTATGAAAATGAATTTATTTTGGATGGAAGATTTTGGACTGAATATGAGGATAAAAATGGTGCCAAATTAGCGCTTGTTCCGGAAGGGTATGACGCGCAGGTGGGAGATACCATAGAAATTAATGGAGAAGCTTATGATGTCATAGGTATAAATACATGGGTGAATGCCGTACTTTTACCGGTGCTTTCTGTATCAGATACCAAATGTACTCTTTCTTTGATTACATTTGAATCTGCACTGTCTACCTCTACTTATAATAGGGTCAAAGCGATTTTTAACAGCCATCTGGGAAGCAGGGTAGATTTTGTTGAAATAGAAACCATAGATAAAGATACATATTATACATACAAAACTGTGATGCTGGTGGCTATATTTATAGCCTTGATTGCTGCCAGTAATTTTATGATTTTATACAGATATATTCTTTCTACCAGAAAGAGAATCAGTGCCATTTATAAGATTTTGGGGCTTACGTCTGCAAAGCTTAGCATTATAAATCTCGGCGAATGTATGACTTTGATTTTACCATTCTTTTTGATTGGAATGTTGGTATACAAAAAATATTTGTTGCCATGGCTGGCACATTATTTTGTATATATATATGATGCCTATACAAATGCCATATATTTGTGCCTGTTTGCCATATTTATGGTAATGTCGATTGTGGTTATAGGAGGCATGCTGATTTTTATAAATAGAAAAGACATATTGACTTTAATGAAGGATAGAGGTTAGATTAATTGACATGGGAATGCGCTTTTGGCGCATTCTTTTTTTGCCTATTAAAAAAATATTCACGTTTTCTGTCGTTTCATGCACTACCCACAGATTTTTTTCATACCTTGCATACTACCTGATTTGCTAGTATAATTATAAGTAATTATGTAATTTTTTTGAGAGGCTGGTATTTTTTAGTGAGTATAAGAGAGCAGATAAATATTTATAAGGACAGCATAGTAGGCACCAGGGATTATCAGGAGGACAGTGCAGATTATGTCATAAAGGACGGACGCTGTCTTGCTGTACTATGTGATGGTATGGGAGGCCTAAATGGCGGAGAGGTAGCCAGTGGGTTTGCCGTAAAGGAGATAACGGACAGATACGGAGGGACAGAAAAGATAGAGGATTGCCCTGAGTTTCTGTATAAATGTGCTGTTGATATCGACAGAGCGGTATATGATTTGAAGGACGAAAAGGGAGAACGCCTGCATGCAGGAACGACTATGGTTGCAGCCATAATCGATGGAGACGAGTTGTACTGGCTGTCAGTAGGAGACAGCAGGATCTATCTGATACGCGGAGATGAGGTAACTGTAGCAAATGAGGAGCATAACTACGAGACCAGGTTGAACAGAATGCTGAAATCAGGACAGATAACGCCAGAAAATTATCAGCAGGAGATGAAGCGCGGGGCGGCACTGACCAGCTATATAGGTATAGGAAATGTCTATATGATGGATATAAATGACAGCCCGTATATGCTGCAGGATGGCGATATTATCGTGCTTAGCAGCGATGGAATGTTTAGAAGGATTGACAATGAGCTGCTTTTGGAGATTATAAAGGCAAATAAAAATAATCTGCAAAAGGCTGCGGAGGAGCTTACGGCAACCGCATTAAAGAAAGCATCCGGCAGTCAGGATAATACAACAGTAGAAATTATATCATTTAAAAAATAGTGTCGTACAAAAGAAAGGGACTTCAATATGAATCTTACAAAATGTAAAAATGGACATTTCTATGACACATCTATGTATCAGACATGCCCTCACTGCCAGATGGCGGGTGATAATAAAACAATCATGGTAGAGGGAGATTTCATATCACCTGATATGCTACCCGAGACGAACGTACCACATCCGCCGATTCCGCCTATAACTCCGGTGCCTGTGCCACCTATGCCACAGGTAGGTGCGCGGGCGCCATATAAACCGGTACAGCCTGCCGCGCAGCCATATTCAAAGCCGCAGCCAGCCGCACCAGCCAAAGCGGATGTAAAATTCCCCGTAGGCTTTGCAGTATGTATAAGCGGTGAAAACAGGGGAGATTCGTATAAGCTGAAGGAGTATGATAATTTTCTGGGTCGAAAGTCGGAAAACGACATATGCCTTGATAAGGACATAAGTGTATCTCGTATAAAGCATGCAAATATTTACTACTTGCCGGAGACACGCGAGTTTTGGCTGATGCGCGGACAGTCAAAGGAAACCATACGTTTGAGGTCAGCAAATGTTAGCGGATATAACGTAAATGACCCGGGAGTAATGGTAAATGATAAATGCAGACTGAATGCGTATGATGAGATTATAATTGGAAAATCAGTGATAAAGCTTGTTCCATTATGCGGACCGGGATTTTCCTGGCAGAACAGATGAGGAGACAGAGAATAGATGCAGATATGTTTAAATTGCTTAAATAGCTATCAGAATAAAACAACCGTATGTCCTTATTGTGGATTTGGAAGCTGGCATTATACGCCAGAGGATTTCTGCCTTGATATGGGTATATTATTAAAAGACAGATACAAGATTGGTACAAAAATAGGCGCAGGAGGATTTGGTATCACATACCATGCCGTAGATATGAATAATGGCAGACCGGTCGCCATAAAGGAGTATTTTCCTACAGGTATAGTAACCAGAAAGAGCGACCACAGATCTGTGCAGATTTCCGTATCAGGAAAAGAGCAGACATTTAGTAAGGGTATAAGCAATTTCCTGGAAGAAGCAAAGGGGCTGGCGCGCTTCAGAGGTATAAAAAATATAGTTCAGGTGTATGATTATTTCGAGCAAAACGGTACGGCATACATAGTAATGGAATATTTAAGAGGTCGCTCCCTCTCACAGATGGCTGCGGAGCAAAATGGCAGGATAGATTATAATACTGCCATAAAGGTGATGTCAGATGTTTTGGATGCGCTCGAGGTCGTACATTCTGCAGGTATGGTGCACAGAGACATAAGCCCGGATAATATATTTATCAGGGATGACGGCATCGTAAAGCTGATAGATTTTGGAGCAGCCAGGGAGAGCTGGGGAGTACAGGATAAGACTCTTTCCATAGTTCTAAAGCCAGGCTATGCGCCTCCTGAGCAGTTCAGAAAGAAAAGCAGACAGGGCCCGTGGACCGACATATATGCACTTGGTGCCACTATGTATAAGCTGCTCACGGGTATCATTCCTCCGGAGTCAGTCAGCCGTTTTGTAGAGGATGATTTGCTTCCTCCATCAGTATATGTACCGGGGATACCACAGGCATTTGACGCAGTCATCATGAGGATGATGTCGCTTGCGATAGAGGACAGGTATCAAAGCGTCAGCGCTTTAAGGAACGACTTAAATGCCGCAAATGGCAATATGTATCAGGGCTATAATATCAAGCCTCAGTCAACCGGGCAGATATATGGGAATAATCAAAATCCCGTGACAGCTACACAGCCAAAGAAAAAGAAGAATACGGGGCTGATGCTACTGATCGGTACAGTGGCTGTCATGCTTATCATCCTGATATTTCTTCTGGTGGTATATCTGATGCAGGACGATGGGGGCAGTGAAAGCAGTGATGAGGCTGCAACCACTGAAGACGCTGCCATAGAATCTGACTCATACTCGGATTCGGATGAAGGATCTGATGCTCAGGCAGATGGCAGCAGCAGCTTCGTAGATTATGGTTATTTCATATATGAATGGGAGGATACCATGATATATATAGCCGATAATCTATTCGAATATTCCGTAGAGGAAATAATAGAGAGCTCTACACTTAGCTATGAGCCGCTTACCTCTGATGAGGATAATCATGAATATATAGCGAGTATATCGTTAGGACCTTTTGATACCATAGATATAGATGGAGATGCTGATTATACGCAGGCGTGTATGATATGGGGAGATAACTATACCGATGCAGACGCCGAAAATGTCCTAAATGAGCTGGAACATTTGTATAACAGTGCTACAAGCAGCTCAGAAAGCACATATTTATGGGAGATGGAAACCACATATATCTTGTATAAATATGATGATGATGGTATCTATCTGATATATATGACTCCGGATTATTGGGATACTAATAGTGCTTCATAGCAGCAAAAAAGAGGTGGTGCCGGATGGTACATGAAACAATAGCGCCGGGCTCTATCCTTCATGGCAGATATGAGATAGGAGCTGCCATAGGTACGGGAGGATTTGGCATAACATACAGGGCATGGGATATCTACCAGAGCATGCCGGTTGCCGTAAAGGAGTATTATCCTAAGGGAACTGCGCGACGCACAGAAAATTCAATAGAGATACGCACCTGTGAGGCAGGAGAGATCAGAGATTATGAGGAAGGTATAGAGAGATTTCTGGAAGAAGGCAGAAATCTGATGATATTTAACGAGACCGTAAATATTGTTCATGTATATGATTTCTTCGAAGAAAACAACACGGCATATATCATCATGGAGCTCCTGGAGGGCTCTTCGCTGAGCGAGTATGTGATAAATGCAGGCGGAAAAATATCTCAGGATGATGCGATAAGGATATTATTTACCATGATTGACTGTCTTCATGAGATTCACCGTATCGGCATGATACACAGGGACATAAGCCCTGATAATATATTTATGTGTTCGGATAAAACAGTCAAACTGATAGATTTTGGCGCAGCCAGGAAGCCGCTTTCAGGAAATGGTATATCTGTGCTGCTAAAGCCCGAATACGCGCCGCCGGAACAGTTTGATACAAATGGAAGTCAGGGACCATGGACTGACATATATGCGCTTGGAGCGACTATGTACAGGATTATGACAGGAAAGATGCCGCAGGAAGCGGTCGGAAGGATGATGAAGGATCATCTGAAGCCTCCGACAGAGATGGACCCGCATATACATCCTGCCGTAAGCCGTGCCATTATGAAATGTATGGAGACGGATCCCGCATACAGATATCAGAACGTAAATGATATCAGGATAGATATAATCAGAGGATTTGCAGATGCAGGCAATGATTACAAAATATAAAAAAATAAAGACACAGGGGATAAAGAAATGAGTCAGATAGCAAAAAGAGCCAAAAAGGGCAGTCTCATTATCATGGTACAGGGTAATGTGACAACAGAAAAACTAATCAAGGATAATACTGTCATAGGCAGAATCTCGGACATGCAGGAGGTGGATATAAAGCTTGACAGTCCGCTTATGTCGAGAGTACATGGACAGATATACAGAAATGAGGACAAGTACTATTATGCTGATAATAACAGCACTAACGGTACTTATGTAGATGGTCAGTTTTATAAGGGACATGCTGCTGTAGCGGAGTTAAATGAAGGCTCTGTGATAGAGATAAAAAGTAAGAATGATGCAGGAGTCCTTATCATATTTTCTATGTTCGATTATTCCAGACAGAAGTGGAATTGCAGATTTTTGGAGGACGGCATGACGAGCCAGATATATATCGGCCGTTTGGTCGGACCTGAAAACATCCAGATACCGTCCGTTCAGATTTCCAGACAGCATGGAGTCTTTACGAGAACGACAAACGGCTGGATATATCAGGACCTCGGAAGCAGGAACGGAACATTCATAAACAGGAAGGCCGTAAGAGGAGCGGTACGTCTGAATGAAAAGGATATAATCCAGATTATAAATATCAAGATTATCTACACCAGAGGGATGCTTATCTACAACCTGCCAAATGCAGGCTGCGAGTTAAAGATAGATAATATATCAAAGGTAGTAAAGTGTCCTAAGTCCGATCCTTCATATAAGAGCGGGAACGGTAAGAAGTGCATTCTTGACAGAGTTTCCGTGACCATTGAACCATCCGAATTTGTGGCTGTGCTTGGAGGCTCTGGAGCAGGAAAGACGACATTTTTGAACTGCATCAACGGATATGAGGAGGCTACCTCGGGTGCGGTATATATGGATGGCATCAATCTGTATGAGCACAAGGATACACTGAAGAAGCAGATAGGATATGTACCACAGGAGGATCTGCTCCGAAATGGTATCAGTGTACGTAAAACGCTGGAATACATAGCCAGGATGAGACTGCCTGCCGATGTAGAAAAAAATGAGCGTAATGCAAGGATAGACCAGACCTTTGATATGCTGGGCCTCGACGCCAAGTGTCAGGCAAGTGATGTAAAAAAGGTCAGCGGTGGTCAGAGAAAGCGTGTGAGCATCGCATCGGAGCTTGTATCCGATCCGCCTATACTATTTTTGGATGAGCCTACATCAGGACTGGATCCGGAGACCGAGACAAATCTGATAGCATCCTTGAGACAGCTGGCGCATACTCATGAAAAGACGGTCATCGTAATCACGCATACACTGAAGAATATAGATATGTTTGATAAGATTTTGTTCTTTGCTCCCGGCGGAAAGCTTTGCTTTGCTGGCTCGCCTGATGAAGCATACGAGCTGTTTCAGGTCAAGGACATGACCGATGTATATAAGCTGATACGTGAATATACAGCAGAATTTGAACAAAATTACAGAGAGAGCTGTATGAGATAGGGGGGTATGAGAAATGAGTAGTAAGAGAGAAGTCGGCGGTTTCAAACAGACCATAATAATGACACAGAGAAATGCTGCCATCATCGTAAATAATAAAGTAAAAATGAGCATGATAATCCTATTCCCTATCGTTATAGGTCTGTTATTATCATATGTTTCCAGAAAGGATACCTTTGAATGCTTTGAAAATGGTTCATCAGCATTATTTGCTATAACCAGTGCCCTGATATATATAGGAATGTTTAACTCTCTGACAGAGGTATGTAAGGAGAGAAGCGTGGTAAAAAGAGAATATATGACAAATATGAAGATACCGGCATATATTACCTCGATAATGATAGTTCAGGCAGTTATATGTCTCTTCCAGAGCGCAGTAGTTACAGCCATATGCTATAATCTGCTGGATTTTCCGGATACGGATATTTTTGGCGGTAAGTCTGTGATATATTATTTCATTTCCATGTTTTTGATAACATATGCGGCTGATGCCATGGGTGTGCTTATCTCATCGATAGTGAAGTCCAATGAGATAGCAAACCTTATTGCGCCTATTATCATATTAATCCAGCTGGTGCTGTCAGGCGTATTGTTCAAGCTGGAGGGCGGCGTGATAGAATTTGTCGCAAAGTTTACGGTAAGCCATTGGGGTATGTCATCACTGGGACGTCTGGCACATTTGAATGGTAAAATAACCAGAGCAGTGCTGGAGGATGAAACCGGACAGCTGGCAAACATTATGCCATTATCCGACGAGAGCTTATATAAGGCTACAGCGGGCGGACTTTTAGGAGCATGGGGCGTATTATTACTTTTTGTGATAGCATTTGCGATACTTAGTATGATATTCCTGAGGAGAATAGAAAAGGATGCGAGATAGAATTGATTAAACTTGCAACTGCACAAAATATGCAGCATATCGATAACAGAACGATAAATGAAAAGGGTGTTCCGGGGCTTCTGCTTATGGAAAGAGCGGCAATAGCTGTCGCGGAAGAGATAATGAAGGAATGCCCTGTAACAGATCATGGCCTAGTCGTGGCAGAAGGCGGAAATAACGGCGGCGACGCGTTGGCAGCCGCAAGGATGCTCATCAATGCCGGATATGATATCGAGGTGCGCCAAATCGGCGCCATATCACACGAGACGGAGAGCTTCAGACAAAATAAGCATATATTAAATCAGATGGGTGTGAAGCTCATTATTTCAGATGTGCCGGATTTTGACGGACAGGAGTATGATTTTGTCATCGAGGGGATATTTGGCTTAGGCTTAAAGAGAGATATAGCAGCGCCTCACGATGCTTATGTCAGGGCGCTAAATGAGATGCGTGCAAGAAGGTACAGTATAGATGTGCCGGCCGGCATAAATGCAGATACGGGAAAGGTCATGGGAGCAGCATATAAGGCTGATAAGACCATAACATTTGGCTTTAACAAGCCGGGACTTCTCCTTTATCCGGGTGCCTCCTATGCAGGAGAGACGGTTGTCAGAGATATAGGCTTTGACAGGCAGGTGGTCTGTGAGGAGCAGATGAAATATTATGCCTGTGAAATGAGCGACCTGAAATGTCTGCCGGTCAGACGGCCGGATGCTCATAAGGGAAGCTGCGGCAGGCTCGCCGTGATAGCCGGAAGCGAGCAGATGGCGGGAGCGGCGATCCTTTCGGCGAGGGCGGCATACGTTATGGGTACAGGCATGGTAAAGGTCTATACGCATGAAAAAAACAGAAATGTAATATGCAGCGGTCTGCCGGAGAGCCTTATCATGATATATGCCACGAAAGAGGAAGCTGCCATGTGCGCAAAAGATGCGGTAAGCTTTGCTGATACGATATTAGTTGGTCCCGGATTATCTATGGATGATATGGCGCGAGCTATCATAGATACTTTGCTCAGGCTAAAACCTGGCAGGGTTGTAGCGGATGCCGATGCGTTAAACATCATGGCGGATGCTGGCATAGCTCCCCGCGATATCGGAGAGAGCGTGATTATCACGCCACACTTAAAGGAGATGAGCAGACTCTGCGGCAGAAGCGTTGCCGAAATCTCAGATGATATGCCGGGTACGGCACTTGACTATGCCGAAGGAAACGATATCATCTGTGTATTGAAATCTGCAAGAACCTGTATAGCAGCCGGAGATTTATATATCAATACATCCGGTAATGACGGCATGGCTGTAGCAGGCTCGGGAGATGTGCTGGCAGGGATCATAGCAGGACTTCTTGCTACCGGAGCAGCAGCTTCTGATGCAGCGGTGCTGGGTGCTTATATACATGGATTGGCGGGAGATATGGCGGCAAAGGCTCTGGGGAAACGCAGCATGCTTTCGGGAGATATAATAGCTCATATCCCGGATATTTTGGAGGCGCAGGTATAGATGGACAGTATGGACAGACTGTACAGGATACAGGCAAATATAGATATAAACAATATAAGACAGAATATATGTACTATGAAAGCGCTGGCGGGTGCTAATAAGAAGATGTTGGTCGTTATCAAGGCTGATGGATACGGACATGGTTCCGTAGAGCTTTCAAGGGCGCTCACTGATCTCACAGATTACTATGCAGTGGCGAGCATAGATGAAGGTATCGAGCTGAGACATCACGGTTGTGATAAACCGATACTCATACTCGGATATACTGACTCGGGAGATTTTGAGGATCTGATAAGATATGATATAACTGCGACAGTATATGATTATGAGGAAACATTCCTGCTAAATCAGATTGCAGCATCCATGAACCAGAAGGCAAAGGTGCACTTAAAGATAGATACCGGCATGAGCAGGATAGGCTTACCCTGTGACGCTCATGGTGTAGAGACTGCCAAAAGGATATTGCAGCTTTCAAACATATATACAGAGGGCGTTTTCACACATTATGCCAAGGCTGATGAAAGTGATAAGATCGCGGCAAATGATCAGCTCATGCATTTCAGACATTTCTTGCATGAACTGTCAGAATATGACATACCGATAAAGCACATCTCAAACAGTGCCGGTATTATGGAAATGGATAATGACGGTTTTGATATGGTAAGGTCAGGCATCGCAACGTACGGGCTCTACCCGTCTGACGAAGTAGATAAGAATGCAGTAAAAATCTATCCGGCTATGGAGCTGATATCCAGAGTTATCCATGTAAAAGAAGTGAAGAAGGGTACAGGGATAGGATACGGTTGGACATATATGGCACCTCATGATATGATGATAGCTACGGTTTCCGCCGGATATGCGGATGGATATCCAAGGGCGATGTCGGGTATCGGCAGGGTGCTTATCCATGGCGAATATGCGCCGATAGTCGGCAGAGTGTGTATGGATCAGTTTATGGTGGATGTAAGCCACATAAAAGATGTAGCCGTAAAGGATGAGGTCGTACTGATAGGCGAAAGAAATGGCAGACGTATCTCCGTTGAAGAGGTGGCAGCTCCTGCCGCCAGCTTTAATTATGAACTGGTATGTAATATAGGCAGGCGTGTTCCAAGAGTTTATATCAGAGACGGCAAGCCGTATAAGGTGCTAAATTATCTCATCTGATGTCTTTTTTCGCATAGAAATATTTTGTCTCACAATATAATAAAAGTATAAACGTCACATAATCGGGAAATAATCAATATATGATTATCCGGTTGATGATGAGGTGAGATAGAATTGGTAATAAGACGTGGTGATATTTATTATGCAGATCTAAGACCTGTGATAGGGTCTGAACAGGGAGGCGTAAGACCCGTACTGGTCATACAAAATGAAGCAGGAAACAAACATAGCTCCACTGTGATAATAGCTGCAATTACATCAAAAATGAATAAGGCAAAGCTGCCTACGCATGTACAGCTTGACTCCGGCTGCTGCGATATAGAAAGGGATTCCGTAATCCTGTTGGAGCAGGTCAGAACGATAGACAAAAAAAGACTCAAGGAAAAGGTGTGTCATATAGACCATGAGACTATGGAGCAGGTCGATTATGCGCTGAAAATCAGTTTGGATTTAATAGGAGAAAGATGAAATTATTTAACAGAAAAAAAGAAGAAGACAAGGTAGAAGAGGAAATCATTTCCATGGCAAACGAAGGAAATGAGCAGGGTGTCATACAGGATTCGGAGCTTGAGATGATCACAAATATCTTTGAGTTTAGCGAAAAGCAGGTAAAGGATATTATGACGCCCAGGTCAAATATCATTGGCATAGAAACAAATACTCAGATGTCGGAGATTATGGATATAATGATAGACAATGGATTTTCCAGATATCCTATCTATGAAGATGATATAGATAACATACTTGGTATACTTCATTTCAGAGATTTCGTGGAGGTTTATCTGAAGGATGAAGCGGCGGACTGGCTCCATGTGATGATGAAACCGGTGTTTGTACATCCTACGCAAAACATCTCAAAGCTGTTCAAGAAGATGCAGAAGGAAAAGGTACATATGGCAGTCGTGGTGGATGAGTATGGCCAGACGGAGGGCATCATCTGTATGGAGGATATCCTCGAGGAAATCGTCGGAAATATATTTGATGAAAATGATGAGGACGAGCAGGATATCGTGAAGTATTCAGACGGATATGTGGTAGATGGGATGACGGAGCTGCAGGATTTGGAAGAAATCCTCGGCATAAAATTCCCGGATGAGGATTTTCAGACGGTAAACGGCTTCATGCTTTACGAGCTTGGAAGACTTCCCGTGGAGGGCGAGCCGGTAAGTATAATCTATCAGGGCTACACATTTGACAGCATCAGTCTGGAAAATAATATGATAGTTCAGGTCAAGATAACGGGTGTTGAAAACACAGGAAAAAAGTGATATCCTAAGTAAGGTTTTAGGACGATAATTAAAGTGAAGGAGTTTTATACAAATGTCAGGACATTCAAAATTTGCAAATATCAAGCATAAGAAGGAAAAGAATGATGCAGCAAAGGGAAAGATTTTTACGATTATAGGTAAGGAAATCGCGGTAGCAGTAAAGGAAGGCGGAGCGAATCCTGATAATAACAGCAAGCTGCGTGATGTAATAGCAAAGGCAAAGGCAAATAACATGCCAAATGATACCATAAAGCGAGGCATAGATAAGGCTGCCGGAGATGCGAACTCAGTCAATTATATACAAAATACATACGAAGGCTATGGACCAAACGGTACGGCAATTATCGTTGACACACTGACAGACAACAAGAACAGAACAGCAGCAAATGTAAGAAGCGCTTTTCCAAAGGGCAGCGGAAACATAGGAACAACAGGCTGTGTTTCATATATGTTTGATAAAAAGGGACAGATTATCATAGATAAGGAAGAATGCACACTCGAGGCAGATGATCTGATGATGATGGCACTTGATGCGGGAGCAGAGGATTTCGTGGAAGAGGATGATAGCTTTGAGATTTTCACTGCACCGGATGATTTCTCCGGCGTGCGTGAATCCCTCGAAAAAGAGGGTGTGCCTATGGCGTCTGCTGAGGTAACCATGATACCGCAGAATTATGTGGATCTGACTGACCC